>Ga0224508_10001922_pt1 | contig 18231 bp, 29 predicted proteins | sample SF_Jan12_sed_USG_4_FD_170157 | JGI IMG/M metagenome (GOLD analysis project Ga0224508, IMG submission 170157) | Sediment microbial communities from San Francisco Bay, California, United States - SF_Jan12_sed_USGS_21 | ecosystem: Environmental > Aquatic > Marine > Sediment | place: USA... | reverse complement strand
GAGCCTGAACCATTCTGAACTTGATAAACAATGAGACAAGGGGGAAACAATGAAGCACGACGAATTACAACGGCCAGCACTTGTTAGGCATATTCTTGAACGGGTGCTTGTTGCTGAACCGGACTCGCCAATCGCGGTATTTGATCACCCGCTGGCAGGCTGTCTCCGGGCTGCGTTTGCCAGCACTGTACAGTCACAAAAAGATATAGCGCGAGGGCATGATATATATTATGCTCAACTAGTCGGTGTATATGATAACAGCATGAATTTTTCCGAAGTTCGGCGACAATTGCTGGATAATTCTGGCTAATGAGACAGGCAGCCCAGCGGGATAAGAACGAGGCAGAGATAGTAGACGCTCTGCGCCAGGCCGGGTATCTAGTGACGCTGCTCAATGATCCGGCAGTTCCTGACTTGCTGGTCATTAAGTCCGGGCCGCAAGTACCTATCAAGGTGTGTCGCAATGCTGAGGCTGCGCTAGCCTTCGCAGACGAACACAAGCTCTGCCTGGTCGAAGTCAAAGGAAAAACGGGCACGCTAACGCCCGCTCAGAAAATATGGTGGCAGAATGCGACTGGTATTAAAACGCTATAATTATTCGCCGGACTATACCGAGGGGCGTCTATATGTCGCGGGTGAGTTCTACTGCTGGACGCTGGAGCGGCCCTGGCTGAATAACGAGCCGTCGGTGTCCTGCATTCCAGAAGGGAAATACGACTACCGCCCGCACATGCGGCCGAGCGGTGCATGGTCCTACCTGATCCTCGGCAATGGCTGTGTATATGAACCGTCAATGGTGGATGCAAGCAACCCGCGCTGCCTGATCCTGATTCACTCAGGTAACGAGATTGCCGACTCGCAGGGCTGTATCCTGCCGGGCTTAACCCGCGAGCCGGGGCACGTATGGAACAGCCGCGCAGCGATGCGGGGGCTACTCAGGAAAACTAATGTCTGGTTTACCGGCAATGGTTACGGCAAGTTAACAATTAAACAGGCAGAAAGCCCTGCTAGCCCGCGATCAACCCCAGGATAAGCGGTCGGAAGTATTCAACCAGGAACAGCACGACACCCAGCACAGTCGCGGCCCCGGTCGCTAGCCACTTGAGCGCAAACCGAAACGCGCGCAGGTCTGCCAGCTTGCTGAATATCTCAGCGTGCTGCGTTTCATTGCTGACCTTGAGTTCTCGGATTTCGTGACGAAGGTCAGCATGCGTCGGCCTATCTTCGCCCATTGATCTTGCCAAGCCCGAATACCGCAGCTGTGATCCCTGTCAGCAATGCGAAGTAATCACCATTGCCTGAAACTGCTGCAATCCAGTTCTGTGCTGCTTCGGCATCAAACCAGGCGACCATTGGCGCTGAAAACCATACGATCACGATAAATTCATCTGTCCAGCTGCGCGGCATGTTTTCCGCGATGGTCGCCAGTGCTGCCTGTTTAGCCTTGCCAGCTTGCCCGAATAGGCCTATCACCTGCCCGAATAGATTGAGTATTCCTGTTGCAATCATTGTTTAGCCCTCGTTAGTTGGAAAGGCCGAATGCGCCGCCGGTCACAATACCGGCTGCGATGCTGCGCTCTGCTGTGCCGGATGAAGGCAGCGGATTGCCCAGCGCGCCCAGATCATCCAGGGTTCTAAACAATTCTTCGGCAAGCGGGTCATTGATACCCTTACCGCCCCGGGTCGCTCTGCTGCCGTATGTTTTCCGCATGGCGCGGCGCATTGCGTCGAAGTTCACAGAACCATCAGGCGCAATTGCAGAACTATTGTCGATCGTTTTCCAGACTTTGTAGATTCTGTCTGCCTCATCAAGCTGCGGTTTCAAGTCAGTACCCTCAAGCGCATCAGATATAGTTTTCTGTATGTCCTCAATCACCTTGTTAATTTTCTTACGCTCGCGGAATTTCTTAGAGCGGCGCAAGTCTGCGCGCAGTTCTGAACGAATTTCTATCAGTATGTCACCAAGCTCATTCTGTTTCGCTTCTGCCATTTCCTGCCGGATTTCTTTGCCAAGCAATTTCTCATGCTTGGTGGCCAGTGCGTTAACCTTGTCTTTGCCCAGTCTCGCGCCTAGCTCGATGCGGCTGCTTTCATAAACAGAGTCAACCGGGTTAAGCATACTATCCAGGAATGGCCGGTCTATCTTGCCACCTTGCCGGGCAAAATCGTCTGCGCTGCCGCCCATTGCAACTGCGAGCTTCTGTCCGACTACCTGTTGTCTCTGATGTTTGATCGCATCCCCCAGAATACGCAATCCCGGCACTGATTCCAGCCCGGCTTCAAGCCCCCTGGCTGACCCTTGTAACGACGGCGGCGCAATATCGCCTGGTCGCTTAATAAGCCCTGAATCTGTCTTGAATCTGCCGCCTGATTGCTGCGCGACTTTTGCCTGGACACGGTCAGTGACGGTTTCTTTAGCGCCTCGGCGCAGGCCTTGCCTGGCTAACGCGCCCGCACCACCCGCCAGGCTGGTAACAAGCCCTGCCGTGGCTGATCCTGGGTTGACTGTTTCCAGCGCCTCGCCCGTTGCAGGGCTTATCATGCCGGGTATGCCGGTCGCGCCCTGTATCGCTGAGGCTACCTGTCCGAGTATACCCGCCCGTCCCACTTGCACCTGTTCGGGCGTCGCGGGCTTAAATGAGCGGGTCGCCCCGTCCCAGATAAATTTTTCGCCTGCCTCATTTTCAAATATATCGGCCATTAGCGCCTCGGTATCAGCCCGGACAGCTCAGACAAGTCAGGGGCTTCGGGTGTGCCGCGTGAGAATATTGCACCCTCTATAATCTTGCCGACATTGGTGTCTGATTTGGTCACTCCTGCCGACTCAGTTCCTGCTGTGTGGGCGTATCCAGATCAAATGCCTGTATAGTCTGCTCCAGCTCAAGTCTTGACCGCGGCTGGTAGCTATCTGAATACGCCGCCGGATCAATGCCGCCTGCAAACGAAGCGGCCATATCCGAGGCTTGATTTGCAAACCAGCGGCGCATTTCATTAAGCTGAGCCTGCTGGGTTGTGCTCCAGGTAGTTAACCCTTCCCAGCCTGCTATTTGCGCATTAAAGCTGTCTACTCTGGCCTGCTCTCCCGGCCCGTTAATCACGCCGGTATTAATCATCTCCATAATGGCCGGCTGCAGCGTCTGCTGCATATACTTGACCATAGCAGCGCCGCCCCCTTTCAGTGTGTTCACATCCATAGTAGAGATGGTGGCAAGTTCGTCTATTGTGGCCAGCCCCCGCGTGAGCTTGCGAAAGTTCATGTTTGTGTCCCCAATCTGCTCAGCGCTGAACCCGTGCCGCTCAAAATTTTCTTGATTTGTCGCCAATGCTATCTTCTGATTCCTGACGGCTAAATCATGCAACTGCTGGGCCTGTTCCGCCGCTGCTTGCTGCGCTAATGCTTGCTGATCGCGGATGGTCCGTATTCCCGGCTGTACCGGCACGTCAGGATTGCCCAACAACGGGGCCACACTGGTTTGCGGCGAGACTCCAGCCAGCGCCTGCTGGTGCAGGTTGCTGCCCAGCCCTATCTGTTCGCCCACACTCAACTGTGACGGGTCAAGCCCTGAAGCCCGGGCCAATGCGTTCGCGCCCCTGGCGGTATCGCCTGCCTGCCGCTGCTTACGCTGTTCTAAACCAAGCTCATTGCGTAATATATTTTCTTCGTCAAGCGCCCGGGCCACTGCATCCTTTTTGGCAAGGTTGCGCTTATCTCCGACAAAGATACCGCCAAACTGCCCCTGCGCGGCCTGTGTATTAGCTATCGCTTGCTGTAGTTGCTGTTCTAATGTCGCCATTATCCGAACCCTATATCAAAGGACTTGCTCTGTGACTTCGCGAAGTTCAGGTTGTTGGGCGGCCCTATGATCTGATTGAACAAGCTCAACGGGGCAAAGCCGCCCGTGAATTGCTGCATACCCGTAGAAAACAGGCCCGGCAAGCTCGATAAGCCGCCTAGTGCCCCCTGAGCCTGCAAGCCCCCGCCGGCGATACCTGCCTGTAGACCACGCTGGGCGTCTGCAGTCTGGAGCTGGGTCACGCCCCGGCTAAAGGCGTCTGCAAACCCTTGCCCAGCAATACCCTCAGCGACACCCTGCCTGGAGCCTCCCAGAGCGCCCACAGCGCCCGCATCCCGCCGGATACCCGGCAGCACCTGTTGCTGGAAAGAGCGCCCCAGATCGCTGCCTAATTGCCCGATCTGCGCGTTTAATAGCTCAGGGTTGCCCCCTGCCTGCTGCTGGAGTGCTGACAGGAATGGGTTGCTTTGCAGCGTACTCAGAAAGCCCTGCCCCTGCCCAAACAGATCGGCCCCTGCCTGCTGCCCGAATTGCTGCGCCCCGAACAGATTCTGCTGTAACAGCCCTTTGGCCGCGTTGCGCCCGAAGTTCAAAAAGGGCTTTTGTGAAGGTTCAACAAAAGAGCCTGAATTGCTCTGCGAAAAACTACCGCCAATTGATGCTATCGCCATAATCTTTTACCCGTCGATCCTGTGTATTGTCCAGTCTGCATCTGCTATATCAAAAGTATTAGGGCCGGGGAAAAATGGTGTGCTGATGCGGGTATCAAGCACATCACCGTCAGCCAGGTCTAGCATACCAACCAGGCTTATCTCCAGAAAGGGGTTCACGTTAGCCGTCGTTACCGCGCCCCTGACATTAGTGACTGCGCCATTATTCCATACCTGCCAGACATACGGAGTAGCTGTGACGATATTGGCATTAACGCGCCCGGCCACAATATAGACACCTGCCGTCTGAACCGTTAGTGTGCCCGCCACCGCGTCACAACTCACGCCTCGCGGGGTATCCGGCTGGATCGCATCGCCGCCGAAGGCTTCCGTCCAGTTAGTGATTACAGCAGCGACATTGGTCGCAGTGCCTGCTGTGAACGCATCAAACAATAACCCGCCATAAGCAGGCTCTATAAAACAATCGCTAATCCGGTGCAATTCATCATGAGTATACCGGGCCAGCTCTGCGTCGGTGGCTTGTGGCGGCGATATGGGTACATATGTCATGTCAATACCTGCCCAGCCACTCGATCTGCACATCAAAGCCGGTAATCTCCCAGGGTTGCCCGCCTGAGCTTGAAAACTCAAAAGACAGGTATCGACCAGCCGGGCCTACAAACGGAATAACCGGTGTGCCTGCGCTGTTGTATACCTTGCTGGCGGACCATTTGATCTGTTCCTGCGGCAAGTCCTGAACACCCACACGGACGTTGATATTGTTTCCGCCCTTAATGCGCGGGCGGACTTCGCGGCAGAGCTTTTTGCGGTTAGCGTCGCCAAAGTCAAGCGATTCGCGCCTCAGCTTGGCGTTGATGCTGCCACTATCAGGAGTTACCCCTATATCCATACGTACTAGTACGGGTGTGTCAGCTTCAATAGCAACCAGTCCATCTATAGCTTCCGGCACATCCTGGCTGTTCCAGTTGTTAGTTTCGCTGGTCCAGGTGGTTGCAATGGTGTTCCACTTATCGAGCGTTAGATTTGTCGATACATTGCCGTATGCCATGTGCGGTGTACCGCTACCGCCAAGGCGAATATCCTGGAATGATCCCTGCCCGAATATATCGACGGTGTCTTTGAACCGGGCGCGCTGGCTTCTGGCATCAAACACAAGCGCCTTTGTCGCGTGTGTGCTGCCCGCTTCGGGATAACAGAAATATATTTCTGATTCGCTGTTGTTAGTGACAACGTAGCTGTTTAAGTAATTGTCCTGGTCGATCTCGCTGAATATGGTCCGCTTGGTTGCCCGGTCTGCGATGCTGCGCGCCTGATTGCCGTCGTGCATCAGTAAATCGCCGTCTGAAAAGAGAAAATGCAGGCCCAGCCATTCTGCGGCACAGTTGTTTGCCAGCGCCCCGGCTGTGCGCAGGAACTCACGCTGCCCGAACACTAATTGCCCGCCGACATATTGCAACAGGTAAGAACTATTCGTCTTATAAATTACCATCTGATCGCGCAGCGTTAAGGCGTCGGTGATTCCTTCGCCGGTGCTGCCCAGCGATAGCGAACCCGCATCATTCGCCGCACCCGGCGTCCAGGCTGTACCGCTCGGCAGATTGCCCGGTGCCGCACTGTCTGACCACAGCACAACGCTCGGCCAATCAACCGCCCCGGATATATTAAAAGCCATGATGTAGAATCTGTGCGTTCTGACTACATTACATATATAGCCGCTGGGCCAGTCCGTAAGCGGTGCAAAATTGCTGCCAACGTTACGGTCCCAGCTGTGTGGCCCGGCCGCGTCGCGCCAGTTTATGATCGGGAATCCGTTAAGCTCGCAGCCGGTGTAGTCAGTCGCCCCTGCGCCGCTGGGGGCACCTGCGACGGGCGTCAGATCGGTGTGTGTGCCAGCCGCATCTGTCACGCCAAGCTCTGCATCGGTGCCATACATCCAGAAGTTAATTCCCGCGTGAATATTATTCTGAATGTATAGCGGGGGGTCGGTCGCCCCGATTAGCGGGTTGCTGTCATACGTTGCCCGCCATCCGTTCTGTCTCCTGGCATATACATCCCTAAACAGCATGTTTTTTGCAAAGGTCCAGTATTCCTGGGGCACCTCATGCGGCGGGATGTTTTCACCCGTTATCAGCCCGGCTGGTCTGAGCTGGGCGATAGGCATTATTCCGGCAGCCTGATTACAGTGCAGGTTAGCTTAAAGCCGCTATCGTCACGGGTTGGGACGTTGATCGGATCATAATAGACAGTCAGTCTGTTTGTGGCCGCCAGGATGCAGTTAGCCGAAGCGGTGCAAGTGCCATCCCAGTCACCGCCGGTGGCGCCTGACTGCAATCGGCCATAACCCACGGTGCTGGCATCATTGTCGCCGGGAAATGTCGTGCTCGCATCATTCAGGCCGATAGCACACTGTATGCCGTCATTGTCGCCACCATCGCCATCGACCGTGAATGTTATCTGCACAATACATGCAACCGTCGCCGTCAGTTCCCAGCCGGTTCCTGCAGCGCCGGTATTATCAATTACCGCAGTGCCCCCGCTGTTGATTGTGTTCGACCGTTCATTGGTGAAAACAGGCTGATCGCCAACTAATGAAGAATAGGTATCGTAATGCGCGAAGCCGTACTCAAAGGCTACATTTTTGAACTCGCTGGTCCCTGAGTCATAGCGCAGCAAGTCGCCGTCAGCCAGCGCGGTGCTGGTGGTGTCAACGTCTGACAGTTGGTCAAGTTCATAATCATTAGCAGCCGGTACTGCTGCTGTGGCTGTTCTGCCGTTAAAGCTCGCCAGTTTATTCGGTGTGTCGTTTATCTCGGCAGCGGATACCGTTACCGCAGTGGACCCCAGGCCGGTAAACTGATTCTGAAGTGTGGTTTTAATACCTTTTATGTGATCGTCACCCTGGCTGATGTTATCGCCCGGCACCGGGTTAGTATCTACTAAATCTTCTATCAGGTTGAATACTTCTAAACCCATTGGCTCGCTCCAAACATGGTGACGGAATCACTCCACAAGCGCCGCTCTTCGTGCTCGTTTATCCGTATGACTTCTGACTGATACAGCGCTTCATAACGGTCTGACGCTTCAAAGTCCCGTAAATACTCGTAAGCCTTTGACAGGAACAGGTTAGATATCGCATTGAACTGCTGCGAAACATAGGTGTTACTTTGCCAATCCAGGGTCAGCGCAAATGCTGTGGCTCGGTACTGTATGCGCACCGATATGAACGGCGGCCCGCTCGGATTCGGTGGCGGGCTGTACGGCGCTATAATGATCTTCTCGCCTACGTGCGACCAGTAGATTGGCTCGGCACTATCTTCCAGCAAAAACGGCATCAGCCGATCAAGCGACACATGTTCAAGCGGCGTTTCCACGCCACGCTTTGTTTTAACTACCTGCATGACTTCGCCCTGGTCCAGGGTGTCAGTAATGCGAAACGGATTTTCCTCGGCATGCAGGTCTACATTCTGGATCATGCGATTTAGCCGCAGGTCAGAATCCATGCGCGCCCGTATTCCTGGTTCCCAGGCTGCGAACAGCGCATCGGACATGTCTATCGGATCAGAATGCGTGACTGCCCTGACGTAACTCTTTAATGCGCCGTAAGTGCTCACCGGCTATCAATTCGCTGTTTGAATTTTCGCAGCGGCAAAGGCCTGCCCAGCAAAGCCGTGATCCCAGCAGTCTTCTTCGGGCGTATTCGGCTGCCCGCCCGTCTCGTGAGGGTTATCAGTAATCAAGCCACCTGCCTGGCCGTGTGCGCGGCCCTCTGCATATGCCCTGTCAACCCTGGAGCCTGGGAATACCGGCGGGTATGCGGTCTTGTCTGCTACTGCCGGTGCAATGTCGAAGATTACGCCTTCATGTTTGCCAGCCATAGTTTCACCTGTCTTTAGCTAATGGGTTGCTCTTGAACTTAAATGTTTTTCGGCTGGTGCTGCCAACCCGGTAGCACTCGCCATCCTTGCTGTTTACCAATCGCTTAATTGCCCGGCTCGATATCTGCGCGTCCTTGCTATCAAGGTCGGCATACCAGCTAGGCGTGTCGCGGTCTGTTCTGCCTTTCTCGGCCAAGCGCTCAATCTCATGGTCTGGAAAGTTAGCGAATGCCCGCGCACCGTCAGTATTCTTAACGGTGGTTTCTGATTGCAGTTTCTTGTTTAGCTCAAGGGTAGGATTGCGCAGGGGATAATCGCGCTTGCGCACGATATGCCCCTGTTCAATCGTTACCTTTTGCCGAAGTGGCATTACGCCCCCGCAGCAGATGCTTCATTAATGCCGAAGATCGCGCCCAGTGCATCCGGTGCCATGACCTTAAGCATCCAGTCTGCGTGAATCATCGTGGCTTCACCCAGCCCGGACACCGGCAGATTTTTAGCCCGAATGCCGCCACCCTGGAATGAAATGGCGAGCTTCGACGGATCGAACGCAAACATGGTATCCGATACAGGCGGCGTGCCTGCGCTGGAATCAGTCTGCGCCATGAGGCGTGAGCTAACCATATCAACAATAACGCCGTTGTCAGTCACAATCTTGTTAACCGCGTTGATCGCTTCGGCTGCGGCAATTTCATCCGCATTCCTAATCAATGCAGCGATCTGGGCGCTGGATGTGAACATATAGGCCGATAATCTGCGCATTGGCGTTACACGGCTGAACAGCTTGGTTGGAGAGCTTCCAAGCTGGTAGACAGCATCGAGCACGTCCATGACGCCTGCAAAGGACAATGCGCCTAATGCGGTGACACTGGTATAATCTACAGCCGGAATTAGCAGCCCGGTGCGATTCGTCCAGCCGCCGATACCAATGCCGCCGGTAGTCAGATCATCGAAGCATTGTGGTGATTTTGTATTGCCGGTGGTTTCTTCGATGGTTTCATCATCAACCCAAGCTTCAAGCCCTGCGGTCAGTCCTGCGGTGCTGCCTGCGCCCAGATCAACCACGTTCGCCTGGTTAAGTGTCGCAATGGCATCCATATCGCGCCACAGCTCCATAGTCGCGTCGCTGATCTGCTTGGCGAGCTTTTGAGAGCCTGCGAGATTAGAGGATTCAAACCGCGTTGAAGTGCCGACCGTTTTCTGGCTGATCTGCGCATGGTTGCCCAGCCGGACTGCGCGCTTGTTAGCGGGTGCCGGGGCCGTTTCGCCATCTGCGATTGCGTTGGTGGTGTCAGGGTCGGCAAGCCGATCATTTAACCACTCACTAAACGGGTTATCGTGGCTCTCGCGCCCGATAAGGGACAGGAAAGGTGTGCCGACATCGGAAATGTCGATTATCTGTTGCATGACGTTTTCGCGCTGGAGATTAGTTGGCGCGGTTCTAACGTCTACCTGGTCTAATTGTGCCATGAGGTTTCACCCTAATAGTTTACCCAGCTCGGACACGGCAGATTCTCTGGATACTTTGCCGTCTCTCACCTGCTGGGTGAGTCTCGTCACATTGTCGCCAGCTTCGGTGTGCGATTTAGGGGCCAGCTTGCGTTTCGGCTTTTTGTACTGCTTGCCTACCTCGCGTATCTGTGCCCGCTGGCGGCTGTAATCGCGCATGATCTTCAACAGGCGAGCATCCATGAATAATGACTGCTCGGCTTCGGAGAACCCGTATTCTGTCACCAGCTCGGATATCTCTTTTACCTGCTGCCCTCGCGTGGTGTCGTCAGCCCATTCGGGCATCAGCTCAACCGCTCGGGCTGCCTGTTGCTGCTGATAGGCCTTAGTCTGTTCCTCGGCCTGCTGCAAGTCTGCTTCGGTAAGCTGGATACCTCTATCCTGCATCTGTTGAAGCAAGGCCTGCTGCTTTTTCAGCAGATCATTTTCGATCGACAGCTGCTTTTCGCTTGCCTGCGCTAGCAACGCCTCGGACTGCTTTAAGTCCTGAAACCGATTCGACATATCTCCAAGTGTATATTCGTCCCCATCGGGACCCTTGAAAGTGAAGCGGTCAAACAACTCTTTGCCGTCCATACCCAGCTTTTCAGCTGCATCATTCGCGTAGAGTTTCTCGGCCCCATCGGGCTGGTCCCCGTCCGCTGACACTGTTTCTTGGTCGCCAGTGTCCTGCGACTGTGACGAACCCTCATCAGGGCTCTGTGGGTTCTGCTGGGGTTGCTCATCAGCATCAGCAGAACCGATATCAGCCAGCTGTTCAGCTAACTGCTCTATAGTTGGAGTATCCGCTTCCTGGGCGGGTGTGTCAATCGTCTGTGTCTCGCTCATTGGCTTGGGCCTCGATAATAGATTCAATGCGGCTCACCCACTGCAGGGCAATCCATAGCTCGTCGCGGGTGTCCGGGTCTTTACAGCTGGCCCATCTATCCTTGATCTCCTGAGCCACTACCTCCGCCAGTTCCGTTTCCTGCACTGCCTCCGCTAGTTTGCGCCAGGCGAGCCTGGGTACCTGATTCGACAATTTTGGCTTCCTCCACTTCTGCATCTAGGTTGGCGTCGTAATATTTAAACTGCAGCTCTGTGTCGTGCTTGTACTTGTCAAGCTCCTGTTTCTGCTGCTCTAACTGCACCTGCATGGCTGTCAGCTGTTTCTGCAGTTCGGATTCCTCCTGCGCCTGCTCTGCTGCTGCCTGCTGGCCCTGCTGTGATTCCTGCCCATCCGGGTCTAAGAAATAGCCCTCGGCCCCGTCAAGCTCTGAAGCCTTTAGCCAGTCCTGAATGGCGTTGTGGACGCCTTTATAGGTCACGGCGATATTGGCAGCGCCCCCCTGGATGAATCCGAGCTGCGTCTGAATCACTTCCTGCAATGCTGCGCGATGGCGTCTGCGGTCGCCAGGCGACAGGCCCACTGTGATATTTAGCCGGTTGCGGGGCTGCCACTCCGAAGGATCGACTTCCACCCACTCGTCTGTCTTCCGATACTGAATGGTTCCTTTCCAATCCTCGCGCAGCGCCTTGTGGATCAATAAAAACGTGCCTCTCACTAGCGACTCAGACAGAGATCGTGATACCTGACTGGCTAGCTGCTCCTGAGGTCCGAGCTGTAGCTCGGCGGAAATTCCACTAACATTTCCCTGTATGGCCTGGCCTTCAGCGGTCGCCATATCGAGCGCCCGGCCTGCCTGCCTGCCCGCGTAATCATCCAGATAACTAAGATAAGCCAGGCTCTGTGACGTGACGTCAGTGGTAGGCATCCAACCCACGTTAGCCGGGTCCTTGCTCAGGATAGCCCTGCCCGGTGCACCGTTTATCACGCTGTCCATGTTCGTCATATTCGGGTCACAGATCGGGCGGCTGTTATTAGCCAGATTCAAATTATCGTTTAGCTGGCGAAGTGCGTTGGTCTTGTTATCCTGGGTTGACCCCAGCAAGTCATAAAGACACAGCCCTGACCAGCGATGCGGTACTGGCCAGGCTGCCCCGCTCGCATAGCTGCCGCTGTTGATAGGGTCTTTCAGCAGCAATGTGCTGTTACTGGACAAAAACCGCCAGCTCTCGCCATCGACGCGCATTTCTGACCAAAAGCACTCTACCCGCTGATCAGCCCATACGCTATTCTGTGTGAAGCTCCCCTGTCCCTCTATGAACTTGGCTTGCACATCAGTGCCGCTGGCCCTGTTGGTGATACCGGGGTCGGTCAGTTCATCCAGCTGCTTTACCTTGTTACGGGCTATGCCCATATCTACCAGCTCGCCGCGTGTGAATATCACCCGTTCGTGGCATGGGTGCTCCAGCTCCCACAGCCGCTGCGTGCCCTGGTTGGGGTCCGTGAAAAAATAAGCTGGTTCAATCGCTTTCACCATCAGCTTTTGTGTTTCACGTGAAACGGTCACGGTTAGCTCATCTTCTGCCCGCTCGATATGGTCTACATCCCAGCCCTCACCCTCCAGGAAGGCCACAACTGCGCCCTCATTGGCCTGGGGATTGAATCGCTGTACAGCCTGCTCTTTGCTGCTGTCGACGCCTACTTTTATGACCCCGTTGCGAAACAGAAGCGCATCGCTTATTGCGTTAGATAGCTCGTTATAGCCTGAATTATCCTCTGTAAATATATTGTTTATGGCGGATGATTCCGCTTCCGCAGCGTCCTCGTCATCCGGTCCGGTCGGCTCGAATTGCACAATATGGTCTGTGGCATAGCTGGGCATGATGGTCGACATTAGCGCCGCATGGTGATCGCGGATGGTAGTGTCTACCACGCTGGAGCGGCCCAGCACCTCATCGCCCCTGCGCCTGGCCAGGTAATAGTCCCAGGCATTCTTCCTGACTTCCTGCAGTGCTGTCGTGGCGTAGTCTGTTGCCCTCATTAGCGAATCGTCAATAATCGCCATGAGTTCGCGTTCGCTTCTGCGTTTCATATCGCTGCCCTGTCTAATGTGCTGTAGTCAATGTCCGGCCATTCCTGGCCGCCTATCAATGCCTGATGCTCACCCGCGCCTATCAGTGCATACTGCAAAGCTTCGGATACGTGAGAATAAATATTCTTTTCTGGTTCCGGGTTATATTTGGCTGTCTCGCCGCCTACCTGCAGTTGACGATACTTGTAGCCCCCTGCCAGGCCGCGCCTCAGATACCGGCAGACCGGGCTGATAATCAGGGCTGGCTCACTGCTCATGGCCAGGCTACGCAGTTTCTTGGCGACCACCTCAACCCGCAGCGTAAAGTCATTAGGATTGCTGGCCGATACCTTGGCCGGATGCGCCTTGATTCCTGCAGCTGCGAGCATCTGGAAAGGCGTGGACTTGTCAGACTGTGCCCGGCCTACGCCTGCCGGATCACCCCAGTATTCTGCCTCGTGGTCCCTGTACTTGCCGCGCATCAACGGCCCCAGCGCATGCGTGGCGAACTCATCAGCAGACATATCCTGTGTAACTATCTCATCAAGTACACGCCATTGCCCGTCTACATCCTGTTGCATAACAACAGCAGCCGGGGTCAGCCCGAAGTCTATCCCGACAATGAGCTTCTGCCCTTCAGCTGGCTCCAGCACATCAGGGGCCACATGCTTGGCATCATTGAACTGTGGCCAGACGGGCTTGCCGTCCATAACAAAGCCATACTGGCCATGCACGTAGACATCAATCCAGGCCTGATCTTCGCCCGCTGCAATGGTTTCATAGTAGCCGGGCACAAGGTTAGCTATGTTCTCTGCGCCCTCGCTCATTCCTGATGGCTGCCTGAACAGCTGCCAGCCTTCGGGGCGTTGATCTTCAAACTTATTGAACCACCAGTGCATGTCGTCTGGTGGGTTGGTATCCAATATAATGCCGTGCCAAGCTGCCGGGGCAGTCTTAGCCGGTGGGTATCGAAGTACACGCGGTCGCATGTTCTTGACGATTGTATAGGGGATTTCTCTGGCTTCATTGAACCACGCGCCTGTCAGCTCCAGGGACAGCAGCTTGCCTATGTCCTGCGGCTTATCCAGCGCCCTAAATATCACGGTCAATTCTCTGTCATGCTGTAATGGTATCCGGTGCGTCATGTTCCGGTGCGTAAACTCGCCATACGGCCTAAACCAGTCCATCCAGGTACTGAGCGTCGTATCCTCAAGCTCTCGGTAGCTATTCCTGACTATGGCCCACTTGCTGCTATGGTCTGCCTCATTGGCCCGCTTGAATATCTCATGACTACAGGTGACTGACTTACCTGAACCAACCGGCCCCATAAGGCCACGCATAAACACATCTGATTGGTGGAATAGCCAGCCTGTAGGGCTGGGCGTGTATTCAATCTTTGGGAGCATTGAACTGGTAAACCGGCAATGCTTCGCCCTTGCTGGTCACATCAGTCGCAGTCAGGTTAGGCAATGATTTATTTAACAATATCTCAGCTGCCCGAATCTCGGTTGATTTCATATTGCGCTCACCATCGACGCATCGGTGCAGCTCTTGAATGATGCGCTGCACACTGATCAGCTGCCTAGCAGCATCAGCCTGTCGCTTGTTTAAACGCTCGGCCATATTCCGAATTTACGCTCCCAGCGGGCTTTCCAGTTCTCACGGCGATGTGGATGGCGTGCATATCCTTCGCGCGCTCTCCACTTGCCCATTGCTGGCGCGGGTCGCGGCTTGCTAATGCCTGCGATCTGCTGCCACTCCTTGCGCTGATCAACTGGCATTCAATCCCTCGTCATGTAGTGTTGTTTTTTTACAACACTCACTGTTGTTTTTAAACAACCACTCTGTGTGTTTTCCATGATAAACTGGACTCAACTGGTCTGAGGCCATATATACACCCCCCCTCCCTCAATCTCGGCCTAGACTGTACAGTCTGAGTCATCTTTTCGGTCGGTTTAGACATAATAAAACAAAAAAAAAGACATTGATAGCCAGATTCTGCTATATTTCTGCCGTACCCGATTGCACAGCAGTGAAAATCCTCAGCGCATTGGCCCTGGCAGTCTTTATCCATCTGATCCGGTTTCCAGCTTTCCCGGCTTCCCTTACCAGATCAGGGCTGACCAGGGCCTTTTTTTGCCTGCTTGACATACACGAAAGTTTCGTTTAATATATCTGAACTGGCCGGGAATCCTATTTAGAGCGCATCAGCGCTTGCTTGAAAGGCAACATGGTGGTTCCCGGTCAGTATTTACTCACTGACACAGGAACATGACCATGACAGATCTAGACCCAAACATGCCTATCGGACAGGCCATTCAGTCCGAATCCTCGTACCTCAAGCAATCAGATGTAGGCCCGCAAGGGGTCAACCTGAAGATTGTGCGGTTCTCTAAGGAGACGATGGGGGATGATAATTCATTGCAGACCTGCATCCACTTCAGTGATCCCAACTACAAGCCAATGGTGATCAAGCCCACTAACCGTGACCTTCTCAACTATGCGCTGGGGCTGACTGATGATTCGCCTTTGAATGAGTTCCTGGGCAAGGCCATCAATGTCTTTGCTGACCCGACTGTGACCTATGCCGGTAAGCGGACAGGCGGCTTGCGGATCCGGGCGGCAGTGGTCAGTGACCCGGTTGCAGAGGCGGTTGCCAAGGCGCAGACAACGCAGCAGACTGAGCCTAATGACGATATACCGTTCTGATGGAAGCTGACACCATTCACCTTCTGCATAGCATTTCGATACTGTGCCTCGCTTTTGCTTGTATCGCTAATTCTTTCTACCGGTGATCTATGATGAGTATCACGAAACAAATTCTGCGGCACCTCAAGACAGGCCGCACCATTAACCACTTCCAGGCATTGCAGTACGGAACCACCTGCCTTGGGCAGCATGTGACCTATCTCAAGCGCAAGGGGCATGATATTGAGTCTATCCCGATCCCACGTAAAGAAGGGGAAACGGGGCGGCCTGCGTGTAAGTATCGAATGAGGAGTGAGCCATGAAGGAAGAACTTAAGATCATTGACGAGGCCATTGAGGAAATGCGTAAGGCCATAGACAAGATCACGGCGCTGGAAGCCGAGCGAGACAGGTACCACTCGGCCCTGTACAGCATCTGGAAGTGGGATTACCGGGGCAATCGGCATGAGAGTGCGCACATTGCTCAGAAGGCGCTGCAAGACCAGAAGAGGGCAGAGCGATGAACCCCGAACTAAAACGATTCCGATCCAACTACCCAGACTACCCTGAGCTTGTGTTATCGCGCCGGGTCGCTGCATGGGCTGGTGTCTATGTCGCGGTTGTCCTGCTGTTGCTGGTGGTGGCGCTGTGAATGACGTAGCAGAACGGGAAGCAGGGGGAGGATCGTGAGCCGCGTCATTGTATGTGCCGCGCTATATATCACCATTCTAACGGGCCTGTATGCCCTTGGGGTACACTATGAGAAAGCTGATATTGTTGCTGCTTGTGAGTCTGGCAGCGTTTCCTGCCCTTTCTGACGACCCGGCCTGCTGGGTTGTTATCAACGGCGAATCAATCTATCTGTGCGGGTGCCCGATAGTGCCCGATGCATGCGACGAAGGGTGCCATGCAGATTAATTGCAGCCATAAAGGGAGAGCCAAATGGATAAAGTAAGCGACAAGCCTACAACATTGGAATTAATGCACGTCGCGGCTGAGATAAAAAATAACGAAATCGACACCCTGACCCAGGAACTCGCCGCCGCAAAGGCTGAGGTCGAACAGCTCACCGCCGCGATAGAGGCAGCGCCGCATGATAGAGAATGTGAAGCAAGAGTTATTAAAATTGGGCGTATGTCTGGTGATGAGGAATTATGCAACTGCTGGAAAGCCAACGCCCCCCAGCCTGATAAGCCATGAGAGTCCTGGTGGCTTGCGAAGAATCAGGGGTGGTGCGCCGGGCCTTTCGTGGGCGTGGGCATGATGCCTGGAGTTGTGACCTGTTGCCGGCCAGGGATGGTGATCCGCATCACTTGCAAGGCGATATTTTTGATTCGATTCGCTGCGATGGTCCATGGGAGTTAATCATTCAGCACCCGCCCTGTCAGCACATTGCTGTCAGTGGTAACAGATGGCATGCAGGCACATGGCAGCGAAGACAGGCAACAGAATGGACTATCGATTTGTGGAATGCAGCCGTTGACCATAGCAGGTCAGGTGGGCGCGTTTGTCTGGAGAATCCGGTCGGGCTAAAGATACCGGGAGTTAAACCGCAGTGGATACAGCCCTGGCAATTCGGGCACCCGACCACGAAAAAGACCGGACTGTGGCTGCATAACCTGCCGCCCCTGGAACCTACCGATATAGTGCAACCGACAGAACACCGGGTCTGGAAAATGTCGCCAGGCCCTGACCGGGCGCGGGATCGCGCCACGACTTACCTTGGAATCGCTGACGCAATGGCAACGCAATGGGGAAAACTATGAACCAGGAAGAATATACACAGACTGTAGAACAGAACAACCACAGGCGACAGGAACTATACCAGCTGCGCCGTTATGTCGAGGAACTGTGGCGCGAAGATGATCTGGACCAGTATTGCCGCCAGTTTGAATGGGCCTTCGGGCGTTACTGCGAGATAATGGACTTACCTAAGCCGAGGATTCAGCCGCCATTATCGGAATTTATGTTTGATTCAGCTGCACGAATCGCGCTAAAAGAGACAGACGATGTATCCTGACAGCCGAAAACCACATGAGGCAAAGTGCTCAGAGTGCGGACGCTTTTTTCGATCTGCTACCGCAACCGAGCCGGGCGTGATACAAGTATGTCCACCATGTACCGCGCGCAATAATGCCGAGGATAGGCAGACAGCGCGCAGCGAACTGAAGCATTTCGGGGGGTTCTGATATGAAAGTTAATGAAATTGTTTTGATTACTTTTTGTTTCGTGCTGGGTTTCTTTGCGGGTGGTAAAATATTCGCATCCAGCCACGTACAGCATGAATTAACCTGGACTAACTCACCCGGCACCACCAGCGTAGATGTCCAGGTGCAGGTGGACGACCAGTCTACATGGTGGCCGGTCGCCTCCGGTGTGACAGGTGAGAGCTACATCCATGCCAACGTACCTTATCCTGAGTTTAGTACGTTTAAGTACCGATTGAAGGCTTACGATGCGACCGCAACGGCCTGCAGTGCGGGCAGCGAATGGTCTGCACTGCTGACAATGGTTTACTTTGAGCCATGAGCGATAAAGAAATAGACAAAGAAATACGCGAGCCATTAGAGCTTATTCTGGATATAAAGCCGCGCCCGGCCCCTGAGCTTGCCAAGCAGCGCGAGACACAGACGCCTTATTACGAATGGGGCGCAGAGAGCCTGAACCATTCTTGAACTTGATAAACAATGAGACAAGGGGGAAACAATGAAGCACGACGAATTACAACGGCCAGCACTTGTTAGGCATATTCTTGAACGGGTGCTTGTTGCTGAACCGGACTCGCCAATCGCGGTATT
>Ga0224508_10001921_pt1 | contig 18232 bp, 14 predicted proteins | sample SF_Jan12_sed_USG_4_FD_170157 | JGI IMG/M metagenome (GOLD analysis project Ga0224508, IMG submission 170157) | Sediment microbial communities from San Francisco Bay, California, United States - SF_Jan12_sed_USGS_21 | ecosystem: Environmental > Aquatic > Marine > Sediment | place: USA... | reverse complement strand
CGACGATGTCGTGGGGGTTCAACTGGGTGGCGCGTTGAAGAACGTCATTGCCGTGGCCTGTGGCGCCGCAGACGGCTTGGGCCTGGGCGCTTCGACCGTGGCCTCGCTCATGACGCGTGGCCTGGCCGAGCTGGCGCGCTTGGGCGTAGCGCTCGGTGCGAACCCGCTCACCTTTCTCGGTCTCGCCGGGGTGGGCGACCTGAGCCTCACCTGCAACGGCGAGCTATCTCGAAACCGTCAACTCGGCCTACAGCTGGCCAGCGGCAAAACCGCACGCGAGATCGTCAGCTCCCAAAAGGCGGTCGCCGAAGGCTATCGCACCTCGAAGGCGGTTCACCAGCTCGCGACGCGGGAAGGCGTGGAGATGCCGATCTCCGAGGCGGTCTACAAAGTCTGCCACGAAGGCGCCTCGCTTCCCGAAGAGGCGACGCGCTTGATGCAACGCGAACGCAAAGACGAGCTCGCGGGGATCTTCATGACGCAAAAGCGACCCGACCAATAGGCGGACGCAGGGTTGAAGTCAGCCCTCAGGGGTTCATTTCGTATTCGTCGCGAAGGTCGTACACCTGGCTCCAGACACGTTGGTAGCGCGCCTCGTCGAACACCGGCTTGCGGATCATTTTCTGACAAGCAGCCATCTGGATTTCGTTGCTCGACGGCTTCGAGTAGAGGCTCAGCGCGTGGCGTGAGAAGTCGCGGACCATGAAGTCGAAGATCTGATCGATCAGATCATCGGAGACGTCGTAGATCTTGGCGTTCTCCAAGATCAGCTGGCCGTAGACCACCAGCGCGAAGATTTCGCCTCCGGCAAGGAGGAAGTCGATGTCTTTTCTCTGTCCTTCGTCGGGCGGCGCCGCGAAGAGCATCTCTTTGAAGGCTGCGATCTGTTCGCGAAACACCGCGAGATTCGGAGTGTCTCGACTCCCATAGGCAATGTTGTAGTCGTGGAATCGAATCTTCCCGAGCCCCTTGGTGGGGCCCTGGTCGAAGAGGAAATCGTCGTTGGCCGCCTGGCTCTGCTGCGGCACGTCGGTGTAGTCGGCGGGCGCGAAAAAGTAGTTCGCCATGAACTTCACGATCAGAGCGATGTTCACGTGCACGGTGCCTTCGAGCTTCGGCAGGGCACGAATGTCTACGGCGGCCTGCTCGAAGAACATGTCTTTCTCGAAGCCCTTCGCTGCGATGACGTCCCACATGAGGTTCATCACATCCTCACCCTGGGTGGTCACCTTCATCTTCACCATCGGGTTGTACAACAGGTAGCGACGGTCTTCGGCCGACGCGACGCGCATGTAGTCCGCGGCCCGGAGCGCAAAGAGCTTCATGGCCGTCAGGCGCGCGTACGCGTCGGTGAACAGCTGCTTCACATGGGGAAAATCGGTCACACTCATGTTGTAGAGACGTCGATGCGACGCGTGATGAATCGCTTCGTAGAGCGCATGGGTGCACATGCCGATCGAGGCCCAGCCGAGGTTGTACTTCCCGATGTTGACCGTGTTGAGCGCGCTGTTCCACGCGTGCTCCCCTCGAGCGATGATGTCGCTTTCCTCGATTGGGTAATCCTCGAGCGCGTACTCCGACACGTAGTTCTGGCTTGCGACGACGTTTTTGATTAGATGGTAGTTTTCGTGCTGGGAATCGGCACCGAAGAACACGTAGTCGCCTGAATCCGCAAGCTTTCCAAAGGTCGACACGATCGCGGCCTTGTTGCCATTGCCGATGTAGTACTTGCTGCCGTTCGCGCGGTACCGACCGTCCCCCTGCGGGCTCAGGACCATGTCCGTCGAGTAAACATCGGCGCCGTGCTCTTTTTCGGAGAGGCCAAACGCGAAGATCCCGCCCTGCTCGAGGGCTCGCGCAGCCCGCTGCTTGATCGCCTCGTTGTCGCTCATCCAGATCGGCCCGAGACCGAGCACGCTGACCTGGTAGGTGTACCAGTACTGCAAACCATAGAAACCGAGGATCTCTGCGAACTCGCAGATCCGCCAGGTGTCCCATCGCGAATCGGGCGCGCCATGTCCCGCAGGCGTGCACATCGTCGCAAAGATCTTTTCCTCTTTGACGAAATCGAGGAAGTCCGCGTACCAAACCCGCGCGTGATAGTCGTCTTTGATTCGCGCTTTGCCTTTTCGCTCGAAGAACTCGATCGTTTTGAGCATCACTTCGCGGGATCGCTCGTCGGGATAGGCACGGCTGTGTTTCTTGGGGTTGAGGAGGACCGTCATCGTGGGGTCATACCACGAGGCGATCACTCGGAAAAGACGTGCTATCCCTGGTGGAAATGACGGCCTATCTATACCCTATTAGTCTGGCCACGGTGTCGGGGCTGGTGTTCCTTCTCGAGCGCTTCTTCCCCTGGCGGCCCGGGCAAAAGCAGCTCCGACCCAAGCTCTGGTCGGACCTGATTCATCTCGTGTTCAATGGTCATTTCCTCGGGCTGTTGCTGGCAGGCTTGGCCAGCACCTGGGTCTTGCCCTACGTCGACCGCTGGCTAAGCGCTGAAGGGCTCACCGACGCGGTGTACCGCAACGCCGCCGCGAATTGGCCGCTCTGGGCGCAGATCATCGTTGCGCTCTTCGTCGTCGATTTCATTCAATGGTGTGTCCACAACTCGCTCCATCGGGTTCCGTTCCTCTGGGAGCTGCACAAGGCGCACCACAGCGTGAAGGACGGCGAAATGGATTGGATCGTCTCCTTCCGTTTTTCGTGGCTCGAGGTGATCGTCTATAAGTCGGTGCTCTACTTGCCGCTGGTCTTCCTCGGGTTCCGGTGGGAGGCGCTGATGTTTCACGCGATCTTCGGCACGCTGATCGGCCATCTCAACCATTCCAACTTGGACCTCGGCCACGGCCCTTGGCGCTACGTCCTCAACAGCCCGCGGATGCACATCTGGCACCACGACTACGAAGGCACCGCCAAGACCACGGTGAACTTCGGCATCATCTTCAGCTGCTGGGACTGGATCTTCGGGACGGCGAAGATGCCGCCCGACCCGCCTGCGCATTTGGGCTTCAAGGGCGTCGAGACCTTCCCCGACAACTTCTTCAGCCAGGAGATCTGGCCACTGCAACGTCTGGCGCCGGGCGTGCACAGCACCATCGTGTGGTCCGTGATCGGCGCCCTGGTGATGGCCGCGGCCTGGTATCTGCGTGAGCCCCACAAGCTTCGGCCCGAAACGCCAATGCTGGGTGAGGTTGCCGCGGCGTCACAGCCGACGGGGGCTTTCCCCGCGATGAACGCCTACTCACCAAGCCCCGAGGAAGCGGAGAACGCGATCGAGCATTTCGGAAAGCGGGCCCGTGCGGACGGCTACCGGGACCCGAGCTCGATGGTGAGCGTGCCGGAGCTCGCCAAGGCCTTGGGCGCAGGAAGCTTGGTCGTGATCGACGTACGGCCGGAGGACCGTTTCGCGCTGGGACACATCCCGGGTGCGCGGCGCGTCTACCGAGGCGACTACTCGAGCAGCGACGAAGTCCCAGGCCTCTCGCGGTCGCCGGACGAGCTCGAACGGATGCTCCGCGATCGAGGCGTGGATCGAGACAGCACGGTGGTGCTTTACGGCGATGGCGGACCCGAACCCTACCGACTCTGGTGGACCTTGAAGACAGGCATCGGATTCGAAACCCGGGTGCTGGACGGAGGGCTGCAAGCCTGGAAGGCGGCGGGCCACTACGTTGCTGGCGGCGATGGCCTAGGAATCGAAGCCGGCGATGTAGCCGTGCGCGTACCCGCATCGCCGCCCGGCCAACGCTGGCCGCAGACCTCGGCCTTCCTCGCCGAGCACACCGGCGCACGGCTGCTCGATACGCGCAGCAGCATCGAGTTCGACGGCAGCGAGAAGCATCCCAAAGCCGCGCGCGCGGGCCACATCCCTGGCGCAACGCACCTCGACTGGGCGGAGGTGTTGCGCGACAAAGCGGGCGATCATCGTCTGAGGTCACCCGAGGCGCTCCGCGCCCTCTTCGCTGCCCACGGCGTCGGGGAAGAGACGCCCGTGGTGACCTACTGCCAATCGGGCACACGCTCCGCCGCGGTCTACTTCGCCCTTCACCAGCTTGGCTTCCGTCCAGACGAAATGCTCAACTACGACGGCTCCTGGGCGGAGTACAGCCGCCTCGATCTTCCGGTGGAGCCCTAGAGTGCGGGCTGCGGCCCTTACAGCGCTGGCATTCGCTCTGCTTCTCGGAAGCGCAATCGGCGCGGCTCGCGGCACCTCCACGTCGTGGCAGAGCGTCGACGATCGCTCCTATGTGCGCGGCGTTGCCCTAGGCTTGTTCGCAACCGATCCAGGCTGGGACTACGGCCCGCTCATCGAAGAGATTCGCGCCCGCGGAGCAACCGATGTGCTCGTCGTGGTCAACGCCTACCAGTCCGATCGCTTTGCCTCCGACATCGCCCCGCGCCCAGGCCGTTCACCAAGCGAGGCCACCGTGGCACGCACGCTAGCCCAGGTGCGGCGCGCGGAAATGCGTGTGGCCCTGATGCCGGTGGTGCGGCTGCAAAGGCGTGGCTCGCACGATTGGCGTGGGGTGATTGCGCCGGCCGATGGGCTCGACGCCTGGTTCGAGTCGTACCGGCGCTTCGTCGTTCCACTCGCACGCCTGGCACAGAACGCCGGCGCCCAGCGCTTTGTCGTCGGCTCCGAGCTGAGCTCTCTCGAACCCTATCAAGACCACTGGCGTGCCCTCATTTCAGAGCTGCGCGATGATTTCTCGGGCGCGCTCAGCTATTCGGCAAACTGGGATCACACAGACGCGGTCCAGTTTTGGGATGCCCTCGATGAAGTGGGCCTGACCGCTTACTTTCCACTGACGACGCCCAGCGAACCATCCTCAACCGAATCCCTCGCGCGCGCATGGCGCGCACCGCGCGCCGCCATCGACGGTCTGCAGCGACGCATCGGCAAGCCCGTCGTGATCACGGAAATCGGCTACCCCAGCCAAGGCAGCGCTGCCGGCCAGCCGTGGGACGACACCTCTTCAGAGGAACTAGATCTTCGCCTGCAACAGCGCCTGTACCGAAGCTTCTGCGACGCCTTCTCGCAGACCCCGAGCATCTCGGGCTTCTATGTTTGGAATTGGTTCGGCTTCGGCGGGCCACGTGACCTGAGCTTCACCCCGCGCGGCAAGCCTGCCGCCAACGAGCTGGCCAAGTGCTTCGAACGCGCCTGGCCGGCCTCCGCACACGCAGGGAATCCATCATGACGAGCACCCACGACGAACATGCTTCACGAGAAGGACGCCGCCGCTTCGTCCTCGGCACCCTGGGCCTGGGTGGAGGCACCTTGCTGACGGCCCTCAGCTCGTGCCGCAAAGCAGAACCGCCAGCGCCGTCCGCGTCCGCGCCCGCTGAGCCGAGACCCACACCGGCCGCGCCCGAGCTCCCCGACAACAAGGACCCAGCCAACTTCATCAAGCACGGGGACAACCCGCTCACGCTCGAAACACGACGCGAGAAGCTGGGCACTAGCGTGCTGACCGCCAGCACGGTCCTGTTCGTTCGCCAAAACCTGCCCTTGCCGCCACCGGAGCTCGTCGCCGACCGCGACGGTTGGACCACGCGCGTCGAAGGGGTGAAGCGACCCGGCGAGATGCGAGTCGACGCGCTCAAGCGGCTCGGCCTCGAGACCATCGCCACCGTGCTGCAATGCTCGGGCAACGGCCGCAAATACTACAAGCATGGCCCGAGTGGGTCGCGCTGGGGCGTGGGCGCCGCGGGCTGCGTGATCTGGAGCGGCGTGAGCCTACGCGCCGTCGTGGAGCACCTCGGCGGCGTCGCCAAGGGCATGCGCTACCTGACCACCACCGGCGGCGAGCCGATTCCGCCCGGTCTCGATCGCAACCAGGTGATCGTCGAGCGCTCGATTCCAATCGACAAGGCGCTCGACGACTGCCTGCTGGCTTGGGAGATGAACGGCGAGCCGATCCCGCGCTCTCACGGCGGGCCCCTTCGGCTGATCGTGCCCGGCTATTTCGGCTGCAATCAGATCAAGTTCGTGAAGAACCTCGCGTTCACGGCAGAGCAAGGCCCGGCCAAGATCCAACAGACCGGCTATCGCATGCGTCCCATCGGCGAAAAGGGCACCCCCGATCAGCCCGGCATGTGGGAAATGCCGGTCAAGTCCTTCATCACTGTTCCGACCGAGCAGACGCCGGTCGTGAAGGGGAAGCTCCGCGTCACCGGAGTCGCGTTCGGTGGAACCAAAGCCGTCGCGAGAGTCGAGGTGTCCACCGACGGGAAGCGTTGGCAGCAGACGCGCTTCGTCGGCCCCGACCTCGGCCGCTACGCTTGGCGGCTGTTCGAGCTGGAGCTCGAGCGCGGGCCTGGGCCGGTCAAGCTCTACAGCCGCGCGACCACCGTGGATGGCGATGTGCAGCCCGAGCTTCGGAACGAAAACGAGCGTGGCTACGGCAACAACAGCTGGCGGGACATGGGCGTCACCGTGCAGGTCTGCAACGCCGAAGACGAGGTCTGCCTGACGCCACCGCCCGAACGAAGCGACGCTCCGCGGGGCCCCCGCAAACCGGTGCAACTCTCCGAAGCCGGCAAGCGGGGGCGCACACTCTTCACCGAAACCGCAGCACCACCCTGCTCGACCTGCCACAGCCTCGCGGACGCAGAAGCGCTTGGCGCGGTCGGTCCCAACCTCGATGAGCTCGCTCGCAGCGTCCAACAAGTCGAAGCGGCGGTGACCAATGGGGTGGGCGCCATGCCCCCGTTTGGCGACACCCTGACCTCGGAGCAAATCAGCGATGTGGCCCGTTACGTATTCGAGGCCACTCGCCGCGACTGAGCCGCCCCGATCGTCCAGCGTCTCGACTCTTCTATTCGTTCGGAAGCGCCTGTAGCGCCTTTCGAGCGCGGCGCTTGGTCGCGGGGTCGGCTGCCGCGCGCTCTAGCCATTGGCGGGCCTTGGCGGCATCACCGAGCCGCTGATAGCAGCGGCCGATCGCGAGCTCTTCCTCCGGCCCGGGGGCATAGCCTTTTTGGTCACGGAGCCGCCGCTCGAATGCCGTGACCTTGTCCCTGCACTCGGACGTCTCATCGCGCTTCGCATCCATGTCATTGAGCTCGGCTGAAGCCAGAGCTGCATCCTCGGCGACCGCGCCGCCCGCAGCCGAGCGCTGGGCCACCCCTTCCGCTTTGGGCGCCGCAGGCGCCGCGGGCGCCGCTGCGGGCGCCATCCCTTGATTGTCCGCCTCAGCTTCGGGGACCGTCTGCCTGGCTATTGCCTCGCGCCGTTTTTTCGCCCGCATTGCCTGACGACGCGCCGGCCGGCCGCCGCCCTTCGCCGGTTCCGTGACCCCAACCCGTGCAACGTCGGCGATGTCATCCGTTGGCACCGCCGCGACTTCCTCCGATGCCGGCTCCTGGCCAAACCTCTCCTCGCGTGGGGCCTCCGCCATGGAAACGGTCTCTTTGGCCTCGAGCATCGGCTGACCTGCATCGGATTCGAACTGCACCGTTCGCGGGATCGACCAAACGCCGACGCCGACCGCCAACAAGGCAACGGCGGCCATCGCCCAAGGCGGAACCTGCGCCATTTTCTTGTAGAAGGGGACGGGTTTCGCGTCTTCGTCGGACCCGGACGCCGGTTCGGGCGCGGCCGATGCAAGACGCCGATCGGCGAGACTCAGGATCGCCGCATCGATGTCGGCAGGTGGCTCCTCGACGGGCAACTCCCTGGCGAGAGCAAGCCCCGCCTTCATCGCCTCGAACTCGGCGCGACAATCCGGGCATTCCGCGAGAATTGCGCGCACGCCTTCGGGGTCGACCGCCTCGCGCTCGATCAGCTCGAAAACCTGCTCTTTGCACTCCTCGCAGCTCATGCCTTTTCGACTCCCTTGCCCGCCTGCTCGCGCAGATCATCCAACCCCAGCTGAAGCCGCTCGAGCGCGTAGCGCATTCGGCTTTTGACGGTGTTCACCGGCACTCCGACGACCTCGGCGACCTCCTTGAAGCCCAGCCCCTGCAACTGGCGCAACAAAAACACCTCCCGCTGCTCCTCCGGCAGCTCTTCCACGGCGATCCGAATCCGTTCCCCGAGCGCCTGCCCTAAGGCAAGCTGATCCGGCGCCAGCCCAGGGTTGGCCACCCGCTCGACCATCGGATGGTCGGCGCCCCGTTGGGCTTCGTCGAGCGAGGCGTGCCCGCGGAACTTCATCTTTCGTTGATGGTCGATGCAGGCGTTCCGAGCGATCGTGTAGAGCCAAGTCGAGAATTTCGAGTCGCCACGAAACTCCGAGCAACGCTCGATGACCTTGGTCCAGCTGTCCTGGTAAAGCTCTTCGGCTCGCCCCCGATCGCCGACTCGACGCAAGAGAAAGTTGAAGAGCGGCCCACGGTAGCGGTGAAAAAGCACTCTGAATGCTCCCGCATCGCCATTCCGGTACGCGCGCAAAAGCTCCTCGTCCGACAAATCGCTCACGCGGAGCCTCCATCGTTGGCGCGGAACAGCTTGTGGTTCGGACGGTCACACATGAATAGACGTCTGAGGCCTGGAACAGATCTAGTCGATGTGACCTAAGTTTTACAAACGGATGGTGATCCACGGCTTAGATTATGAATGTGGAACCGAGGTCCGCATCGACGAAGTCTCCAAACCGATTGGTCCACCGACTGGTCCGTCATGGTGAGGTGGCGACGTTTCGAGAGCTTTGCGCCCAGGTTCTCACCCCACACACTCGCTACCTCGTTCTCGACCTCGATCGAACGATCCATCTGGGGCGCGACCTGGGCGAGGCCCTGGGTTGGGAGCTCTGCGCCTACCAAGGCTACGGGCGCGAGCAGTTCGAGCGGATGGGAAGCCGGCTCGAAAGCGGCAAGTTCCTTTTCGATTGGGACCACCCCCAAAGCACCGCGCGCTATCTCGCGAGAAGCCTCAAGATCTGGGCCTACCCAGGCGTCTACTATGGCTTCTGGGGCAAGGCCGCCTCACGGCTCGACTGGCTGCGAAGGCGTGGCTTTCAGCATTTCGTCGCAGACCCGATTCGCGCCGCGCAGCGCGTTCCTCAGCTCACCCTGCTTCGACATCTGCAGACGGCATCGGAAGATGTGCTGCGAGAGCTCGCGGAGCGCATCTGGCACCGGCACGAGCCCGACCAGGTGATCGACCGCGCGGACCTCGCCTGGGTTCGCGCCCAGTGGCCCCAAATCGAGGTCGTCCTGACCAGCGCTTCGCCGAAGCCAACCGTCGAAGTCGCGGGCGAAGCGCTCGGCGTCGACCACGTTCACTACTCCACCCTTGACCACATCAACAGCGGCGAGGCGAAAATCAAGCGTCTTCGTGAGCTCTGCGGCTGCCTGGGTGACCCGGCAGTCGAAATCGTAGGCATCAGCGATACGAGCCGGGGCGAAGACCACTGCTGGGCCCAACATTTCACCCGCGTCGTCGACATCAACAGTCCGACACCGTTCCCTGCGATCGTATCGAGCGACTCGCCGCTCTTGGAGGTCCACTCCGCGACCGTGCTCACCAGGCACGAACGTGAGCAACGCGCCGCGGGCCACGAACACTACCTCGACTCCCGCCGCAAGAAGCTCGCTCCGATGCGAACCAAGCTGGAGCTCACCCGAGAAGATCTCGAACGCCGCCTCGGCCGCCTGCTCGAACGAGTCAACTCCCTAGCAAGCGCCCCAGGCCAGATCAGCGGCGACATCGCGTATCGCTTGGCCATGCTGCAAGAAGCGTCGACGACGCTGGCTCACGCGTAAGTCAGCTCATGCCGGGCAGCGCGGGAAGACGACGCGGGGCTGCGCCGGACGGGGCGGCGTCGAAGGGCTCGCGCTGCCGCGCAGGTCTTGGGGCCGGGGTGTTGGGTTGGGCGCGTGGTTTGGTCTAATTACACCACCCGCCCTCCCCCACCCGTGATCCTCCCTGCCGCGGCCTTTGCTTCGCTTGGCCTGGCGGCGCTTCGCGCCGGGCTTCGCCCTTCGGGCTCGCACTGCCGCCGAACCCCCGCATCGCGTTCCGCCGCGCCCCTGCATTCCTATCCATTCAATAGGAGAACGGCTCGGGATGGGCAGCACAGGGATTGGGTCGAGCCTAGCCGTGGGTCGTCTTAAGGATTAGGGGGCGAGTGGGTCCCAATCCCGAGCACGCCCGTCGCGAGCCGTTCTCCGGTTGCTCAGTCGATGTTTCGGGCGTCTACGGAGGAGACTCGGACTCGTCGGCGTCTATTCTAGCTCTTCTTCATCGCCCTCGAGTGTATCGAGCTCGAGCTCCTCGTCTCCCCCTTCGAGAGAGTCCAAGTCCAGCTCCTCGTCGTCGCCTTCGAGGGAATCCAGGTCCAGCTCCTCGTCGTCACCGCCCAATGAACCGCCCAGGTCCACCTCCTCGTCATCGCCTTCGAGGGCATCCAGGTCGAGTGTGTCGTCGTCGCCTTCCAGGCTGTCGAGGTCGTAGTCGCCATCCATATCCATGTCATCGTCGCCTGAATCGAGATTCACCTCGCTGCTCTCGACCAAGCTCGGGAGCCAAGTCGAAAGAGATGGAATGTAGGTGACGATGATCAGGGCGAGGCCCAGAAGCCCGATGAAGGGCAAGACGGAGCGATAAAGCTGGGTGATCGGCTTGTTGAAGCGGAAGCTCGAGATGAAGAGGTTCAGGCCTACGGGCGGCGTCATGTAGCCGATCTCGAGGTTCAGGAGGAAGACAATCCCCAGGTGATACGGGTCGACGCCGAATCTCATCGCGATCGGGACGATGAGTGGCACCACGACGACGATCGCGGAGAAGATGTCCATGAGCATGCCGACGCCGATGAGGAAGAAGTTCAACGCGATCAGGAACATGAGCTGGGACGTGATGAAGCCTTCCATCGCATCGAGAATCATCATGGGCACGCGCGCTTGAATGAGGAACGCTGTGAAGCCAATCGCGGTCGCCAAGATCGCGAGAATGGCGCCGACCAGCGTCATCGACTCGCGGATGATCCGCGAGAGGTCGCCCCGGAAGCTGACGTCCCGGTAGATCCAGACCTCGATGATCAAGGTGTAGATGGCCGTGAACGCGGCTGCTTCGTGGATACGAAGCAGGCCGCTGTACATTCCACCGAGGAGTGCAATCGGAAGCAGCGCCTCCCATTTGGCCTCCCACAGAGTCGTGAACGCTTCCCTAGCGTTGAATCTCGTGCGCGGCATCTTGTGCTTGATGCCGGTGGCCGAGCTGTAGATCGCGAGGGCAGCGACGGTGACGATGCCGGGAATCAGGCCCGCCAAAAAGAGCTTTTCGATCATGATGCCGGCGACGACGCCGTAGATGATCATCGGGACGCTCGGTGGGAACAGAAGGCCGAGCGAGCCACCGGTCGTCACCAGGCCGAGGGAGAAGTTCTCCTTGTACTTGTCCGCGACCAGGGCCGGATAGAGAAGCCCACCGATGGCCACGATGGTGATGCCACTGCCACCAGTGAAGGTCGTGAAGAAGGCCGAGGCCACCAGGCACACGATCGCCAGCCCACCCGGCATCCAGCCGAGCCAGGCACGCGACACCTTGACCAAGCGATGCGGTGTGCCGCTCTCCGCCAAAAGATAGCCGGCGAAGGTGAACAAGGGAATCGTCACCAGGAGGGGCGAGTCGGCGAACTTTTCACTGAAGACGTCGTTCGCGGTGCCGGTGATGCTCGTGTCGGGAAGGGCTCCGAAAAGCAGCATCGCAGCCGCGCCGAAGATGGCGAAGAGGGGCGCGCCGAGAATGGCGAGCGCCGTGAGGATGAGGATCCAAATAGTGTCCATCGCTCAGCCCTCGTCTTCCGGCTCTTCGGGGAGGCGATTGGTGGTGAACGTGACGCTGGCTGCAATCGCACGACTCAAGAATCGTGCTGCCATGAACATGAACATGGCGGGGACGATCAGCTGCAAGGTGACGTCGGGCGTCGGCATCGTGGCGCCAAATACTTCGAGCGCGCTCCTGAGCCAGCAGAACAACTCCGGTCGCGAAAGCCCCGCATCGGCGAGGATCTCGATAGGCGCATTGCAGATGTGGACCATGTCGTCGGTGGGCCCGAGCACGGAGTACTCCAGCGGAATCTCCTGGGCGTTGTTGAGCACCGAAAGCCAGAAGACGCGGCCGAGATAGAAGCAGGTGATCGCTGAGAAAGTGCAGACGATGGCCCGGAGCAACTGCTTGATGCGGGGCGGGGAGAGCCGAGGGATCACGTCGATGGCGATGTGCTTCTCGTCGAAGGTGGAAAGAGAGGCTCCGAAGAAGGCAAGCCAGAGCGTTCCCTTCTGTAGGAACGAATCGGCCCAATCCATGCGCTCGAGAACGAGGTTGGCCCAGTCAAAATCGAGATTGGTCAGGTTGCGGAGCGCCGCCTGGGTGGCCGCGACCAGGATCATGATCAGAAGGACGGCCGCGGCGATCGCCGCCTCGCCACGCGCGAGCCCTCTGTCTAAACGCCGGATGTACTTCACTCTTGCCTCTTCGTAGCCGCTTCGTTCGAAACGCCGGAGCTAGGCAGAGTAACTTCGGTAGTGGCTGATATCACTAAAAAAGCTGGTCCGCGTGCTCGATGTACAGGGCGGCGCGAACGCGAGCCATCCGATTGGCCAGCCTCGCCTCGGGAAGGGGATCCTCGGCGTCCATCACCTCGGTCAGAAGCTTGTCGAAGAGCTTCCGATCCCCCTCCTTAACCGCATAGTAGCGGGCCATGTTCAGCTGGATCTGGAGCGCGCGCCGCTCGGTGCGGGCCAGCGCTTTCTCGAAGTAGACCTTGGCCACTTCCATATCGCCGGCCATCTCCGACGCGGTCGCCACGCCCATGAACGTGTAGCCAGCCGCGTTGTAGTAGTCCGGGTCGAGCTCGATCGAGCGCACGACAAATGCCTTCGCATACTCGAGGTCCGCGACCGCCTCCATGTCGTCCTTGGCGGTGTTGATGTAGGAGCCCCAAGCATAACCGTGCCAGAGCAGCATCTCGGCATCGGCCTTGTCGATGAACGCCTCCTGCAGCCAGGTCTCGAGGTCCTCGACGGTACTCTTTACGGCGAGGTCGACGTCCGGGTTGTGGAGCCGAACCCAATGCCGGGTCAGGTCGAGCGCCCGCACGTACATGATGCGCGCACGCTGCCGTTGAACGTCGGCTTCTTCGTACTCGCTCTCGAACTCGAGCTCCTCGACATCGGCCTCGACCCAGCCATATGCGTACGCGATGTACGCCTGCGCCAACTGCGACAATATCGCCTCGTTGTCGGGGACGACTCGGAGGATCCCCTCGAACTGCACGACGGTCGCCGGGAGCGCCTCGCCCGCCAGGTCGTAGTCCCAGTACGATTCGAATGCGGGCGCCGCTCGCGTGAACAGCCCCGCCGTCGAGTCGGCGGTGAATTTGGCAACGTCGCAGCCGCCGAGGGCGACGATGCAGATCACGCCAATCGCCGATCGGAGCCGGCGAGACAAGGGATCTTGGTGCATGGAGCGAGGTGTACGAAAATCTAGGGGAAACTGTCAATCGAGATCGTGTAGGGCAGATTGCTTGACGGAGGCGGCGGAGGCCCCCAGCATTAGGAAATGCTTAGATTCCGGTTGCTGCCTCTACTAATGGGCCCGATCGTAGTGGCTCTCCTATCCGCCGCCCCCGCCGATAGCTCCGTCGTCGAAGGGCTCGAGCTCGAAGAGCTGGCCTCCGAAGCCGACCGTATCCTCCTCGGCCGCGTTCTGTTCTCCGAGTCGTTCCAGCGGAGAGACGGACAGATCTGGACCTGGCACCGCATTGGGGTCGAACGCGAGATTCTCGGCAATGCTCCCGACGAACGTGAAGTCATCGTCGAGACCATGGGCGGTCGAATCGGGGAGATCGGAATGCGCGTCGAAGGTGAAGCCTCTTTCCAGGTGGGCGAGCGAGTACTGGTATTCGTCTATGGCGGGGGGCCGTACGCAGCATATCGGCCGGTCGGTATGGGGCAAGGCGTGATGCGCGTGCGCAGAGAGAAGGGCGTCGACACGGTCCGCCAAAGCCGCGAAGGATTGCTGCTGGTCCGCCGCGACGCCGAAGGTCGCTTGAAGAGAAACTTCGGCGCGGTGCCAGAGCCCGCGCGCCTCGACGCGTTGCTTTCCAAGCTACGACAGATCAGCGCGCAACAGGGGGCACGTCGATGAGTCATCGCAGCCTGAGCTCCTTTTGTGGGGCCGCGCCGCTCGCGCTCGCGCTTCTGGCTTCCTTCGCGGCAAATGACGCCTCGGCCTACTGCCGAATGACCACTGGTGGCGGCGCCCAGGTTGGCGAACAGGCCTGCGTCGAGATCGGGGCGCCCCTCGTTTGGAACGACACCTGCCTGTCGTACGCGGTCGATGGAAGTGGCTCGGAGTGGATGGAACTGAGCGACATCGAGGACTCGGTGAACGCCGCATTCGAAACTTGGGAGACCGCCGAATGCCCCGGAGGCTCTACGCCGAATCTGGTCTTCAAGCCGTCCATGCAGCCCTCGAGCTGCAAGCGAGCCGAGTTCAACAACGTCGGGAACGTGAACACGATTGCCTTCCTCGACCCATGGGAGGATCCCTGCCGCGACGCGGATGACCTGCCCTATGATCCCCGTGCTTTCGCCGTGACCATCGTCTGGCACAACACGACAACCGGGGAGATCCTCGACGCAGACATGATGATCAACGATCTGCGATTCGTCCCCGGCGGGAGCGCCGGTGGCCCCTACGCCGATTGCCCCGAGACGGGTTGCCTGGTTCCTGACGCCGACTTGCGCGGTATCATCACTCACGAAGCCGGACACTTCATCGGCATCGGTCATTGCAACCCCATCGACAAAGATGATCCCAATGATCCTTGCGTGGTGGCCACGATGTTCGCGTCGGCAGAGCGAAATGCCGTCGACAAGCGGAGTCTCGCACCGGACGACATCGATGCGGTGTGCGACATCTACCCTCCCGGAAACCTGGATGACACCTGCACCGCCATTCCCATAGGCGGCCTCCAACTCAACTGCGAAACCACCGAATCCGGAAACCCGATTACATGCGACGGCCCCGGGGCCGTGTCGAGCAGCGGCGGCTGCAGCTGCAGCACGACCCAAACCCCCGCAGAGGCCCTCTGGGCGACCATCGCTGCGTTGATCGGGCTTACGGTGACGCGGCGGCGGTCAGCTGGGCGCGGCGCATGATCCTGAACTGAACGCGCCGGTTGCGCGCCCGATTTTGCTGAGTGATGTTCGGTGCGAGCGGACGGGTCGGCCCATAGCCCTTCGCCGTCAAACGATCTGGCTCCACACCATGCTGGGTGAGCCATCGCTTCACGGATTCCGCGCGCTGCTGCGACAGCCGCATGTTGAGCGCGCGGTCACCTCGGTTGTCGGTATGCCCTTGAACCTCGACGAGCTCGAGGTCGGGGTTCCGAATGAGCACGTCCGCGACCTCCAAGAGAAGAGGCTCGCTGTTCGGCAAGATCTCGTCGCTGCCGGTGGCAAAGCTGATCTGCCGACGCAGCGCGATTTGCTTGTTTTTCAGAACGACGCCAGGACGCGATGGTTTGCGAAGCACTCGAAGCTGCACGGTGGTCTCTCGACGCTCCTGGATTTCGACGTCGGCAACCGTGATGAGATAGATCGGATCGTCGACGTGGGCGGTGTACGTACCGGCCACGAGCGCATCGACTCGCACCGAACCGCTTTCGTCGGAAATCAGACTGTGCTCGGAGGGCCCACGCAGGGTGATGGAAACCTTGGGAACCACGTTGCCCGCACGGTCTACCGTGACGAGCTGCAGCCGGCCATCGCGGCTCGACGGCACGAGCCTGCATTCGGTGTCCGATGGAACGGTCGCGCGGCACTGCGCTGGAATGAAATCGGGGTGCGATATCTCGACTACGACCTCGCCTTCCGGGAGACCGTAGGTCACGAATCGGCCAGCGGAGTCGGTGAGCTGCGGGGATATGTCTCGGCCGACGATCCCGACGAAGGCGCCGGAAACTGGGCTGTCGCTCCCCTCTACGAAAACCCGGCCGTGTAGCTGACCCGTGGGCACCGAGTCCGTGACGGGCTCCGCCGGAACCGAAACGATCGGCGGCGCCGGGCGTGGGTCGAATGCGTAGGCGACCCCCAAGATGACGTTGTACGGGGCGGTTGGCGCCAGCTCCCGGACGAAGTGGCGCGTCCCGGTGAGCCCGACGTCGGCTGCGACGGTGAACGCTAGCCCCTTGGGCGGCGGAAGAATTCGCAGACCAAACGTGAGCGCCATCGGAAAAGCCTTCGGGCCTTCGTCCGCGAGGCAACCATCGTCGTTATTACGAACAGCGGCAGCGCACTGGAATCCCTGGCGGTTGATCGGAATGTCCCACTGCCACTCGAGCATTGGATGGAGCCCCACCTTGCGGGCCCTGAGCGGGGCTTCAAACCCCGTCGCGATGCGCACGAAGTCCGTTCGATTGACGCCATAGGCATACCGCTCGAACGCGGTGAGCAGGTGACGTGTCTCCTCGGGGCGGGGCACAGCGCCGCCGAACGCCGCGTATCTCCGATCTTCGATGCCTTCGGTGAGGTTCGCGGAGTTGTCGAACCAGTACTGGGCGTTGACTCGCAGGATCATCGGCGCCTCGTGAAGCTCGTGCTCTCGGAAGTCGAAGGTGAGGTTGCCGCGGAAACCGAAACTGGTGGAGCGGAGTCTGGCCTTGGGGTCACTCACGCCGCCGAGAAAGGCGAGGCTCGCGTCACCGCCGACGGCGAGCCAGGGCTTCGCCCGATAGAAGCCCTTGAGGCCGAGCAGAACGTCGGCGACGCGCTGGATCAACATGGGGTCGTTGGAGTCGTCCCAGGCCGAGGTCACTTCTGCCGCCGCGAACACTTCGAGGTACTCGGTGGGCGTAACGCTCAGCGAGAGATTGCCCGCGAAGTGCTGTACCCGGTCGGTCGGGACAAAGTAGTCGCCGATCACGAAGAACTCGGTGTTCAACGCGAGACGGAACGTGCCTTGGGGACCAGAGGCGGCATCGATGATGCGAATGCCGCCGGTCGGCCCGCTGAAACTGTTCTGGACCTCGGCGACCCGGGCTTCACGCGCGGCGTCGGGGGAAACGGGATCGGCCTCGGCATGGACCGGTGCCGCGCACGCCAATGCAATAACGCCCCCCAAACAGGGCAGTATCCAACTCCTGCGCATTCCCCTCGCCTGTTCCCCACCCGAAATTATGGCACTTTGCGGGTGCTCTGCGCCAACTTGAACGGGCTATTTCGCGGCGATGTGGAGATCCGCCTTGCCGTCCGGCGGGATCATCACCTTTTTGGGGGCAGTAGCGCTTCCGCTCGGGGGCTTGAACACGGCTAGGTACCGGCCGCCGGGGACCGACCTCATGGTGCAGCTGCCCTGACTGGTTGTGCAGGTGAACGTACCGCCGGGTCCGCTGAGCTCGACGCGCCCATCCACGGGCTTGTTGTCCGCGCTACGCACCTTTACGTGAACGACAGCATCGGCTTTGACCTGCGCTGTGAACAGGAGGCTGAGGGCGCACACGAGGACGGCGGCGAAGCGGCTCATCACTCGTCAGCCTTCTTCGACCGCGCTGGCAAAATCGCTGAGGCCGACTTCTTCGTACTCGTCTTCATTTGATTCAGGGGGCTCCGAATCTTCGACGTCGGAGTCGCTCGGAGCTTCATTGGCTACCGCAGATCGGCGACCATTGGGATCGGGCAGCGGCGGCCGGGATGGGATCGGAAGCCCATCTTCGTAGGCGAAAAGCCCCGTGGTGTGGACATCGCTGACCTCTCCATCCGTGCTGAAGCGGAGCTCCTCGGCCTTTGCAAGGGAAGGCCGAGTGAGACCGTCGGGAGGTTCGGCGAGGCGCAATCGGGGCGGAGCAGGAGGCGCCTCCGGTGGTGCGGCCATCGAAGGGATGGGAACCGGCATGCCGACTTGCGGCGCGGCCGCGATGCCGTGCTCGAAGGCATAGTCGGCGTCGACGTCGTCCTCTTCTGTGGCGATCGCTTCTTCCTGGGCTTCTTCTTGCGCTTCTTCTTCCGAGGCTTGTTCAGCATCGGCCATCATCGCTTCCGGATCGACCGCGGCAACGACGGTGGCCAGCTCATCCTCGTCCGCGTATTCGTCCTCGACTTCTTCGATCGAGGATTCCGGTTCGTCGTCGGAGTCGTCGGAGTCGTCGGAGTCGTCGGAGTCGTCGGAGTCGTCGGGCGGCACTGTTTCGGCCGCGGACTCCTCGGGCAAGTCGGAATCGTACTCACTAGGCGCGACGGAATGCACCTCGCCGGGCACGAGTGAGAAGACTTCATC
>Ga0224508_10001920_pt1 | contig 18237 bp, 13 predicted proteins | sample SF_Jan12_sed_USG_4_FD_170157 | JGI IMG/M metagenome (GOLD analysis project Ga0224508, IMG submission 170157) | Sediment microbial communities from San Francisco Bay, California, United States - SF_Jan12_sed_USGS_21 | ecosystem: Environmental > Aquatic > Marine > Sediment | place: USA... | reverse complement strand
GAGGCGTAGCCCAACTGTTGTGCCGAGTATCACCGCGATCAATAAGATAGGGCGTATGATAAATTCCGGGGCCTGACCAATGACGACGTACTTCAACCCTCGAAGGACCGCTTGTCTCAGGCCGGTGAGTGCCATTAGTGGGATCAACGCGCTCCCGATTAGGAGCGCTGAAAATTTTTGTTGATTATTGTCGGCCATCAGCATGGCGGCTATGGAGGCAAGTCCGCAGGCTATAAGGACGGACGTCAGCAATGCGACTATATTCGTCCATCGAAGCAGGCCACGAAGCAGATCCCATCGTTCTTTTTCGACCGCTACTGCAGTTTCACGAACCAAGAGTTTCTCGAAACCAACCATCGCCGGGATCTGTAAGAGGTTTACCCATGCGAGTGCGTAGGCGTAGGCTCCATATCCATCGGTGCTGAGAGCACGTGCGAGTAACAACGTTGTGATGAATCCAAAGAATATCGATAGAAGACGAAGCACAAAGCTTCCCGAAGCGCCTTGGAGGACCTGCAGCCGAGGAGAGGTCGGGAGAAATTTCAAAAGAATACGGCGAGCTGTAGCCATCACGGAAGCGTGTAACGCATTGGAGTTCCTAGGCTCCCCTGTTAAAGTACGCTTGATCTGGGGTTGTCGTCTTCATACTCGGTTCTATTTACATAGGTTTTAGATCCCTCATAGGAAATCACCTTTCCAGGAACGCCAATAACAACGGCGTTGTCTGGAACGTCTTTTGTAACGACGCAATTTGCGCCAATCGCGGCATTATTTCCGATTCTTACCGCGCCTATTATTTTGGCGCCGGGGCCGATATAAATATTGTCTGCTAATTGTGGGCTTCCTTTTTTCGTTCCACGGTTCACCTGCCCTAACGTGACGCCGTGTGATATGTTGCAATTTTTTCCTATTACGCTATTTTCGTTCACAACGATTCCCCCAAAATGCCCTATGTAAAAGCCACTTCCTATCTTGGTATTTGGAGGGATTGATATACCAAGCTTGTACTCTAACCGGCGCAGCAGAACTCGTGCTAAAGGATAGATTGTAAATTTCAGGAGCCTATTGCTTCTTGTATAAAGACAGGTACGCATCCAGAAAACGTATCTAAAGGATTCTCCAAAAAAGATGAATCTTATTACATCAACGCACTTATTAGTGACTCCTGTAATGCGATATAGATCAGATAAGACGAGAAATCTGTATTCGCTAAATTGCATGGTAATCCTTTCGTCAGAAAACGGTGGGTAGGGTCTGAGATGGGAGGCACGCGAAAGGGTTGATAATTTCTTGCTTGGGAAAGGACCGCGGAGCTCCAAACTGCGGTAAGGAGGAAGTAGAGTTTCTTGTTAATAAATCAACGTTTAGCTTTCTATCTACGCGGGAAGTCACTTCTTATATTGTCGTATCCGGTAGTGGCGATGAAGCACCTGCCCTACCTGGCCCACCGACGAGCCGTCCGAGCAGGCGCGTTTCGCGTTGGATATGCTCGCCGGAGGCTGGGCGCAAGGCGCCCAATAGGTTAACCCCATCGCGGGGCGCCTCAGTGGTTAGCACTCCGTTTGGAGAACAAAAACAAAGGGTTGGCTACGAGCCCGATCAGTGTCTTTGTCAGCTCAGACTGTATTTCACGATCCTCCCTAGGGGCGTTTTCCGTTTGACGCAGTGCTTGAACGCGAGTTGGAGTCGAAGGAAAACCTCCTTGATCTTCACACGCCAATAATTGAACGAGTTCCATCGCAGTCTTTCCTGTATCCCTCCATATCCGAACTGTGTCAAGGTCCGGCCAATCACCGTGTTGATGGCGTATAGATCACCTTCGCTCAGCATTTCTCTCCACCGTTCCACTGCGCTGTTGGATACTCCAGGCTCTGCAGCAGCGAATGCGCTATTGGACCGCCTAAGCGACCCGATGGAGCTCTCGTTCAGATCCCGGACCGTCAGCTGGGTTCCGGCAAAGGGGTTCAGGACCTCCAATACGCGTTCGGTATCTCTGACCAGGGCTTCATAGTTTATTTCCAGATACCTCTTCCCGAGTTCTTCTCCATACCTGCGCCCCGCCTTGACCGCTCTTTCCCATTCGATCGCTGCGCAGAGTAATTGGGTTCTCTCGTTCTGGCTTCTCGTTCCAACCCAGCCAACTTTCCTTCTAGAAATTGCAACGTCTCTGCCATCACGAATGATATGGATGAATCGGGCGTTCGGAAGGGCGTTCGACAGATCCCTGATATAGAATATGTGCTCCGGCGTTTTTTCCAGCCAACGCGTCTTTGCTTGGTTTCTAGCCATGCTGCCCATAAAGAACGCTAAAAAGGCTGCGTAGCTGTCCCTGTGAGCTTCCGCTTCCCTAATGAACCGCTCAGCATCCAATCCGGAACGCGCGAATTGACTCGATCGCAGCCAATCTTTGATGAACCGCTGATAACTTTTTTTTTGCTGTAGGGGACCATATTTACGCGAACACAAGCTCAGCAACTTCGTCTCAGCTTTGTAGAGCGGAAAATCGTGGGAAGAGGCGAGAATAGAAGCTAAGAAAGTCGTCCCTGATCTGGATGATCCCACAACGAATATGGGCCAGTTGACGCTCGGAGATCGAGCGCTAGATTGATCTGCACCAAGAACTGCAGTTAGAGAACGATTAGTGTTCATTCACTTGTAATCCAGCGCCCCGTGGAAGGTATAGGCCGCGGTCTATTGCAGACAGCTTGGGTGGTCGAAGCGGTTGTCCTGGAGGATTACGCCAACTGTCTGGTTCAGGCTGGGCTCCGCATCAAAACAGTTATGCATGATTTGGGCAGTTTTGACAAAGTCAATGAAGACTGAGGAACCGTTGTTGTAACTAACGTTATCTATGATAACGATATCCGCGACAGCTGCGCGAATTGCTATTCCGCTTCGTGACACTCCGTGTGTCGTATTGCCCTGAATTAGAGCGTCATTTATCCATGCACGGGTCAAACTTGATGCTGGTGCATTGGGATCGCTATCGCTATGCGAGATTAGGATTGCGTCCGATCTTCCCTGGATATTCTCTATGTTGTTGTAGCGAATGCGAAGGCCGTCCATCGTTTCGCCGGGCGCGTGCCCGTAAACCTGGATGGCCCGGCCACCCACATGATTGCGTATTCGATTGAACTCGAAATTGACGTTGTCATTCTCCCCTTGGCCCACATGATAGAGTACGTGAGCATTACTGTTGCCAGCTACGCCTGTGTTTTCGGAGAAGTTGCCCAGCACGTGCAGATTCTGGGTTGAGCCAAATGCCCCGAACGCTCCGGAAACACCTGCGGCCGTATCGTGAGAATACATACCGACGACCCGTAGATTGGTGCGCGTCCCGTTTCGGCTTGCGGTGATGCACTGAGTTCCGGCACTGCCAAAGCCGTTGCATTCCATATTGGCAATCGTCCAATCGCGATTAGTGTTGAGCGAATCGAATCCGCTGAGCCCCGCACTTAACTCGAGAACTACCCTTTCCCCAGGGTAGCCAATCACGGCGAGGCCCTGCCGCGCTTGAGTAGCCCAAATTATAGCGCCGAAGGTTCCGCCATCGTTGACGTCATACGCGCCCTCACGCAGATACAGAACGTCCCCTGAGTTCATGGCGTCAAGCGTCGGACCTATCGGCCCTGGTGTCGCCTCCCAGATTCTTCCAGCGTTAACTTCGTACGGCAGGGTGTTAAATCCGTTAAGTGTAATCCCTGAACCCGAATTGAACCGAACCACAAGTTTTTGCCGCGAAGGTTGATTGCCGTGAGCGGGATGATGCGGGTCAAAATCAAGACTGATCACATCGCAAGGCTCATCGCCACACGTAAACTCGGCATCGCTCGGAATGGCATGACCCCATAACGTGACAAACGCGCCCGGAGGACCAGCTACGAGGTCGGAGTAGAGTAGTGCAGGCGTTCCGCTGATCACGGGTGGCGGAGGGGGTGGTGGGCCCGACGCCGCACCGCCATCTCGTACAATTCCATTTATCGCTTCGAGTTGCTCGGCCGTCGCGTTACTGATGTCAGACATTCCCTGACCTAGACGATCCATGACATCGCTCGGCAGCAAAGCCTTAATGGACGCAGCGCTTGAGTTTGGAGTTAACGTCTCCAGTAACGCTATCAATTCTTCTACGGCCGCGCTTGGGGACAAGGTCAGCGCGGCTTGGGTCGCTATACGCGCCTGGGTCAGCAAGGCTCCGCTAATGGGTACATTCGCACTAGTGATGCTGCTCGCAGGGACGCTCAGGGCGATCGCGCCATCCAAAGCACCTGTGGCTTCTGAGCCGTTAACGTGCAACTCGTTGATCATCGTCTCGATTAGAATTTGTGCGGACACTATGGTGGCGGTTGCGGCCACCCGAGCGTCGGAACCAGGAGCACGACCATCGAGCACGCCATCTGCAAAGTCATTTCCGATAAGCTGGATAATCTCGTCTTCCGACAACTCGATACCAGCAGTCCGCATTATTGACGCTGTCCGTTTGATCATCTCCGCCAATGCCTCGCCCGCCTTAATGATATGGGGGGCGGTGGCAGCGCTAGTGGGAGTCGTAACAATGTTGGACACTGTAGACGTATCCAATCCAAAACTTAGCTGTTCATACAAGATAGAAGTTGCTTCAGTGATATTAGTACTGGTCAATCCAGTTCCGATGTCCATGGCTTCTGCGGTGGCGATTATTAGGGTCGTGTGTGGGGTAAGGTTAGCCGTGACCTGACCGGCGTTGACCGCAATCGACGCCAAAGTAAAGGTAGGCTCCGCATTGGTAACGGCGTCTACTCCACCGGTGGCAGTTAGTCTGAGGGGGTACGCTAACCCGGCGGGCAGCTCTAGTGAGTATGTTGCTTGGGCGTCGCTGCTCGTTGACGCGATTTGCTCGCCTGAGGCGCTAGTGACCACGATCGTGGAGCCGGTGAGCGGCCCGTCCCCAACACTTCCGCTCAAGGAGATACTGGATGGTAGTGGTGGCACTGATGTGGCTGGCGGTGTTGGGTTGGAGTTAACTGGAGCGGGGCCATTTGACCCTCCCCCGCATGCAACTAGCGCCGCGATGATGGCAACGACCGCGGCGTGCCGGGAAGCCATAGAGACAAGAATTCTCATCATTTTCCCACTGTCTAAGTACGTACATCCTCGATCATCGCGCTCGCAGAAACCCTTTTCGGCCGCAAGCAACAACTTAGACTTATCCGAGGAACTCTTTAGATGACGCTCCACTAAGCGTCTGACGAGGTTTCAGCTTGGCACGCTGTCGTAGAACTCTTATCCCGCGGGCGGGTGGATTTGCGTCCGCGACCTGCGTTCGAATCTGCCTTTGCCCGCGTTTGATCTTGCCAAAAGCCTACGGTAAGCGCAAATAATTTTCGTCGGCAGAGAACGTGTGGCTGCAGAGTGAAATACATTATGTTCAATACAAGACCTGACTGATATGTATCGCGATTTTATATTGCGTTTGCAGTCAAAAATTGCTTGACGTCCAAAAAGGGCCGTTCGTTTACAGAAAACTGGCAGGATGGCTTATGATGGTTAGAGTATCTAAGAATAGAAAACTCGTGCCCTTTTCAAGTGGAGCGAGGTTGAGCACACCGTTTGCTAACACCGCATCTCTGGGCTGTTTGCTGCAGGCGATTTTTTATAGGGATCAGGAGTCTCTCAATGAAACGATGGCTCGTGGTCATTCTGGCGGTAGCCGCCTGGAATTTGGTTTCGAACACCTACCAGTCGGTTGGCGCCGCAGCGCAAGCCAATCATCCCGGCGATGTCGCTGACGGAAGCAGCACGTGTAGAGACGCTGTTGTCGGAGAGCCCACTTCTGGGGCCCAGGCAGAGAATGCAGCGAACTGCCCTTCTGGATCGCAGCTGGCATTTCAGGACGGTTCGGTATCGCCCGACCGGTCTGCCAGGCTGTTGTATTCAGATCTGGTACGTGGTCCGGCCGACGCTTGGCTGACCGTCTGGGGCGAGAATATTCCTGCGAATGCCAGGTTCACGTGTGGAGATGAGCGCTGCGAGCCACTTTCTTTCGAGCTGGATCCCCATCATCCAGGGACTGACGGCTTTGCACCACGTCAAAAGCTTGTGTTTCGCACGTCGGGCCATGTCGGCCTCGTTGGGGCGAACTCACTCCCGTACGAAGTTGTGCGCGGTCGAATCATCGAGGCCAAGCCACCTGCGATCCCGAGAGCATCCAACGGGGACGTTATCTATCTTCGGGAGGGACGGTACGCGAGAACCGTGAACTGCGGTGGCCGCAGAACTGTATGGTGTGGAGACGGGCAGTCGGGCGTCTCTATCCTCGGCTACCCGGGGGAGCAGGTTGTCATTGACTGCTCCGTCGGTCAGATCGACCTGGGTACCCGGAACGTCAAAAACATCACGATTGCTAATCTGGAGATGGACTGTGGGGATCGCGGACCAGGGTTCTCTGCTTCCCGGGTCGGTTCGCGCGAGAATCTTCGGATCGTTGGCGTGTATCTGTATGACGCACGCGCGCCTCATACCGGGGGTTTCGGGGCATTCAGCGCAACTGTTGGGCTCTACATTCTTGGCAATCATACTGTTCGCACGGGCGTTCCGGGTAGTAACCAGGCCCACTCTATTTATCATGGGGGGCGTGGTCTTAATCGAGACGTCGAGATTGCCTACAACCACATTGAGAACCATGAAGGTGGACGAGCTATCCAGATCTACGGCCATCAGGCTGGAGAGTCGATGACCGGTCTCACTATCCATCACAACTACGTTCACGAGTTCTCTGGCAACGCGGGCATTCTCGTGAGTCATACTGATGGGCAATCTGGGCCTCCAAACACTAGATGCTGGATTAGTGATGCGGTGGTCTCGGATAACCTGATAATTGATTACGCAGGTGGCAGCGGAATCCATATTCGAGGTTGTGATGCTAATGGAGGGGGGGGATTCGAAGTCTTGCGCAACGTGGTGGTCGGGCGCGCAATCCGCGTAGACTTCAGTGATGATTCGGTAATACTCGAAGAGAATTGTCTAGATCGGCGACCGGAAGGGAGATATTCCGGGGACGTGGGCCGAACAGACTATCCTGACTGCCTGGAGGACTAGCGTTCTCTGCCGCGATACTCTGACGGTGTCCATGGGAAAGGATTCCAAGGCGGCGCGTATCCCTGTCAACCCGAAAAGCGCACGAAGAATCTACAGAACGCTCCGCGCAAGCTAGAATTGCTTATTACTTGTTGCTTGCATCTCCATCACTCTTTGCGTTGGAGTTCGACGGGCGAACTATTCTCAGGGCACCCATCAGCATCGACTGTCAGCAAGAACACGCAGATACGAGTGGCGTGCAGTAGCTTCTAAGGTCCATCAATCTGCATCTTGTCCAGTGTTCGTGTTTTACATAATCACTATTTTGTATAGCTTATGTTGAATTGGCGATGGCGTTATGTAACGAACTGCTAAGCTTTATGTCCAATAACTCGAATAGTCTATCCAGCATTAGGGTCAGTGAGAGTCTACCTACGCATTCTTGCCTTAGTCGAGGGAGCGGGTCTCTTCGCCTGTTTCTATATTGGAATATTTTTGCGTTTTTGGGGAGCCATGGAGGTCGCCAGCCTGAGTGTCGGTGAGCTTGCGCCAAGGGCTCTGCTTTTCATGACCATTACGCTTCTTGCGATGCTTGCTGTGGGCCTGTATCGAGCGCGCCAAACCAGCTCCACTACGGAAATGCTCATGCGGGTAGCAACAGCGGTTGCCATCAGCGCGCTCGCGCACTTTGCGCTCTATTATGTTTTTCCGTCGACGTTTACTGGCCGAGGTGCCTTGGCGCTCGCGTTCATTCTTGCGGCGTTTTTCCTCGCGCTTGTCCGAACAGGCTTTCGCTCGCTAGTGGGTGGCGATTTCTTCAGGCGCAACGTGTTGGTGATTGGTCAAGGACATGTCGCAGCCTCAGTACAGAGATTCCTGGGTGATGCCCATCAACGCGATTACCGTGTGGTCGGTTACTTTGCTGCAAGTGGGGATACGGTAGACCCGCGATGTGCGCCGATCTTAGAGGGTTCCGGGCGACTGGTAGAGTTCTCTGCAGATGGAAACGTGGATGAAATAATCGTGGCAATGGACGACCGCCGCAACAATTTCCCGGCGCGCGAACTATTAGATTGCAGGCTTGCAGGCGTCAAGGTTACGGATCCGTTGAGTTTCATAGAGCGAGAGACAGGGAGAATCAATCTGGAGGTCTTGCGACCCGGCTGGTTGATCTATGGCCACGGGTTTCGTCAAGACCAGTTATTCAAGACCTTGAAAAGAACATTCGACGTTACGACAAGCTTGATCCTGTTGATCGTCGCGCTGCCAGCCTTGGTGTTTGCTTCGGCCGCGACCCTGCTTGAGGCTCGTGGTAGAGGAGGAGTTATCTATCGCCAGACTCGTACAGGTCTACACGGAAAACCGTTCGAGCTCTATAAGCTTCGCACCATGATCCCACAAGCAGAGGCTGATGGGCTAGCACGTTGGGCGACAGAAAACGATCCCAGGGTGACCCGGGTGGGTGAAATCCTCAGGCGATTGAGGATCGACGAGCTTCCTCAGGTTATCAATATACTGAAGGGGGAGATGAGCTTTGTAGGGCCTCGCCCGGAAAGACCGGAGTTCGTGGATGAGCTATGCAAACAGATTCCCTATTACGGGGAACGGCACTGTGTCAAACCCGGATTAACTGGATGGGCGCAGCTCAGCTACCCCTATGGCGCATCTGTGCGCGACGCCAGGGAGAAGCTCCAATTCGACCTCTACTATGTAAAGAATCAGAGCGTGGTGTTCGATCTGCTCATTCTCGCGCAGACACTGGATGTCGTTATCTGGAGCCGGAAACATACGGTCGCAACTTCAGGTACAGAGGAGGGCGAAGTAGTCGAGCGTGGAGCCTTTGTGCACTACGCAGTCGAGACGGCGGAACACGAACCCAAGGTCGCGGGGCAAACTCCCTAAGGCGCAGGCCTTCGTTCCCCCTCCGTTGGCGGTCTTCGGACGGGGGCCCACGTGAGCCATCGCTCCAGCAGGGCCGCTCCAGTTCCCGCATTAGTCCTCCGGGATGTAGGTGGCCTGCTCCTACGCGCCTAAGGAGCTCCGAATGGCCTGAATCTCCTCGACGTAGTCGTCTATGACGCCGAGCACCTTGTCGCTACCGTCGACACCGAGCCGGTGCCGCGACGGGCAGTCGGCGGCATCGACGGGCTCGCCGTTGGTGGCTCCATGTGCTGGGACTTTCCCCGACACCAACACGTCACTCAGGTTGACGGGACCTTCGAAGCACCCGGTGAACTCGTTCTGACGTTCGACCGCGGCCTGCAGTGCTCGCCGCGGGGAAAAGGTGGTAGCTCCAGGCGCTCATCCTTGAGGTTCTGGGCCAACCTTTCGACGAATCCAAAGGCGGCCGGCGGGCAGCAGTTTACATAATCTCGTCTCCCATCCGTGGGGCGCTTCTGAGAACATCGGCACATGGCACCAGAATTGGATTCATCGAGCGGGGTGGCTCACCTGAAAGGGTACGATCGTTCGTCCCGGTTAGCGCCCCTTCATGGGCTGGTCCTCGCGGGCGGTCGGAGCGAACGGATGGGTCAGGACAAGGGTCTGCTGGTGTATCGCGGCAGCCCACAGGTGCTCTGGCTTGCCGGGTTGCTGGCGGAGCTGTGCGAGGCGGTCTATGTCTCAGTGAACCCAGAGCAGCGAACGGTCGATCCCTACGCGACGCTCCCGACGCTCGTTGATCGGACACCGGATCAGGGACCTGCGGCGGGGCTCCTCGCTGCCTGGGAGGCGCAGCCCGAGTCCGCCTGGCTCGTGGTCGCCGTGGATCTGCCGTTCATCGATGAGGAGAGCCTTGTGATGCTCACGGAGGCTCGCTCACCGCTCAGCCGGGCCACCGCCTTCCGCCACCCGTCGGGCGTGCTGGAGCCCGTCTGTGCGGTCTGGGAGCCCTCTGCCCGGGCCGCGGTTGCCGACCGGGTCGCGGCCGGCGACCGGTCCCTCAGGCGGGTCCTGGAGGCCGGGCCCACGACAGTGCTGACGCCCCCCGTCCCAGGGGCCCTCGCGAGCGTCAACACGCCGGCGGAGTACCGGGAGTCTCTCGCAACGCTTACCGGGCGGGGTTCGAAGGCGCCTCGTTGAGGGTGAGCGCCGGCACCGGATTGTGCATCGCAGCAGGAGTTTTCGGTACGACGGAACCGTCTATCGATCATCGGCTAACGCCTGCAAGCTGACACGTCACGTGATCCTCTCCGGCGGCTTCCGGGGTTGGCTCGCGCCTCCGGGCCGGGTATGCTGCTACCCCATTAGAACTATCGGACGACCCACCCGTTGGATGAGTTTGGGGGCGGTCTGTCAGACGCTTAGCGTGCTTGACGGAAGCCATGGGTAGTCCCGTTTCGGCGGAGGTTTCCTGGGGCACTCGGTATTGGCAGTGCCGCCCCCATCTATATCGTCCACGATAGTTGCTCATGCCCGCTACCCGTGATCCGGTTCCTTCGCTCCCAGGGCCCCCTGTGGCAGCCTGTGCGTCCCGCTGGGCGATTCGACCGCAATGACGCACGATCTCCGCAAGTTGCTTATCATCGAGCACGATCCCGGTATCGAGACCCAGTTGCGGTCGTGCTTCGAGGACTATGAGGTCCTGGCCGCCGAGGATCGTCAAAGCGCCATCAACCAGCTCAGACGGCACGAGCCACCGGTCGTGATGCTGGACCTGGGACTGCAACCGGAGCAGGATGGAGTCGACGAGGGTTTCGCAACGCTGCGCCAGATCCTGATTCTCGTCCCTTACACCAAGGTCATCGTGGTCACCGTCGATCAAGACCAGGGCAACGCGGCCAAGGCCGTCGGCCTTGGCGCCTACGATTTCTGCCAGAGGCCGGCTGATGTCGACACCCTCCGGCTGATCGTCGAGCGGGCCTACCAGATGCATGACCTCGAGGCAGAGAACCGCCGGCTTCTGGAGTGCACGAGCGGCTCCCCCCTCGACGGCGTCATTGCCACAAGCGAGGCCATGCTCAGGGTTTGTGCCATGGTGGAGAAGGTGGCGCCCACGAATGCGACGACGCTGTTGCACGGTGAGAGCGGCACCGGCAAGGAGCTCCTGGCCCAGGCGCTGCACGCGCTCAGCCCTCGCTCGAAACAGCCGTTCATCGCCATCAATTGTGCTGCCATTCCGGAAAACCTGCTGGAATCAGAGCTTTTTGGTTTCGAGAAAGGTGCATTCACTGGAGCCGTGAAGCAGACTCCTGGCAAGATCGAGGCCGCGGACGGCGGCACGTTGTTTCTCGACGAAATCGGCGACATGCCGATGAGCCTTCAGGCTAAGCTTTTGCGGTTCCTGCAGGAGAGGACCCTCGAGCGGCTGGGTGGCCGTGCTGAAATTGCCGTAGACACGCGGGTCGTTTGCGCGACCAATCAGAATCTGGATGAGGCCATACACGTCGGCCGATTCCGAGAAGATCTTTTCTATCGGATCAGCGAGATTACCATTGAGATCCCACCCGTTCGGGATCGGGAAGGTGATCGCAACGTGATTGCGCGTTACCTGCTCAACAAGTACGCGAAGCAGCACATGCGGATGTTGAGTGGGTTCACCGCCAAAGCCCAGGATGCAATTGATCTGTATCACTGGCCGGGTAACGTCCGCGAGATGGAGAACCGGATAAAAGGCGCGGTCATCATGGCCGATGGGAAATTCGTCACGGTGGAGGATCTGGGGCTCAGCGCTCCTGAAGAGCCCCTCGACACGAACCTGCGCTCGGTGAGGCAGAAGTCCGATTCTCGCGCCATCAGAGACGCGCTGGCGCGAACTGGCGGTAACATTTCCCGGGCGGCGGAGCTGCTCGGCGTCACGCGACCCACGCTCTACGACCTCCTGGAGAAATACGACATTGAGCCGGAGTCGGTGTCCGGCAAGATCGCCTAGAGGATCATCTGCTAACGAGCCTTCTTGAAATGCTCTGGATTGAGCTGATGGCGGCCCAGCAGCTTGTAGAAATCCGTCCGGTTTCTCTTCGCGAGCCGTGCGGCCTGACTGACATTGCCGCCGGTTATCTGCAGAAGCTGTGACAGATAGTTTCTCGTGAATTCATCCCTCGCTTCGGAGAAAGAGGGCAGAGCGCTGGCAGCCTGCTCGCCGAGCGCGCTGCGAACCTGCTCGGCCGATATCACCCGCGTGGGGCTCAGCGCGACGTTCTGTCGCACGACGTTGAATAGCTGGCGCACGTTGCCGGGCCAGTCATTCGCCACCAGGAACTCGACCGCTTCCGGCGCGTAGACGTTTCGTTGCTGCCCGGCCTCCGCAGCGATTCGCACCAGGAAGTGTTCTACGAGCAGCGGAACGTCTTCTCGCCGCTCGTGCAGTGGAGGCAACTGAATATTGACCACGTTGAGCCGATAGAAGAGGTCCTCGCGGAATCCGCCCGCATGCATGAGTTCGGTGAGGTTCTGGTGCGTCGCGGAGATGACGCGCGTGTCGACCTGCACTGCCTCGGTGCTGCCAACCGGGCGCACTTGTTCTTCCTGCAGCACGCGCAACAGCTTGACCTGCAGGCGCATCGGCATATCTCCGATCTCGTCGAGCAACAGTGTGCCGCCGTGCGCGGCTTGAAACAGTCCCTTGTGAGCGCGGTGGGCGCCCGTAAATGCGCCCTTCTCGTGTCCGAACAGCTCGGATTCCAGGAGATCCTCCGCCATGGCACTGCAGTTGATGGCGACGAACGGGCTGTCTCTTCGCGAGCTGGCCCGGTGGATCGCCCTGGCAAGCAGTTCCTTGCCGGTGCCCGACTCTCCGGTGATGAGAACGCGCGTATCCGTATCCGCAACCATGCGTGCCTGCTGGAGGCACTCTTCCATGGCGGGGCTGCGAGTAATGATTTCTGAATTCCAATCATCGTCGGTCTGCGGTAGACCCGAGACCTTCATCGCCCGCTCGACGTAGTCCAACAGCTGCTGTTTGTCCACGGGCTTGGTGAGGAACCCAAAGGCACCGCTCTGGGTCGCCTCGACGGCATCCGGAATGGTGCCGTGAGCCGTCAGGAGCAGTACGCAAAGTCCGGGCCGCTGGCGCTGAATCTCCTTCAGGAGTCCGATGCCGTCCATGTTTTCCATGCGCAGGTCGGTGATGACCAGATCCGGTCGAAATCTCGGCAGAGCCGCGAGGGCTTCGGCGGCGCTCTCGACCGCTTCGACGTTGTAGCTCTCGGCTCGCAACCTGATACTGAGCAGCCGCAGCAGCCCTGGGTCGTCATCCACGAGCAGGATCCGGCCCTGGCCGTGGTCAGCGTCCTGCAGTGACGCTCTACGGTGAGTCTGTGCCATTTTCACGCTCTCTGATGGATCGCTCGATACTGCTGATCGCCTCGAGTTTCTCAAGGGCGTCCGCGAGCTCGGCTCGCAGACGCTGATTCTCCGACTGGGCCGCCTGGAGCCGGCGGGCATTCTCCTCGGTTTGCCGCGCCAGCTCGGCGCTCCCATCCTCCTGGAGCCGCTGTGCCTCGGCATTCAGGATCAACCGTTGTTCCACCTCTTTCAAGTGTATGGTCGCCAGAATTCGTTCTTCGGGCAGCAGGACATCCTGCGCCGCCAGGAGGTCACTCAGTTGGCGCTGGGCCTGCAGCGGGTCACTCGACGGATGCCCGGGGCTCGCCAGGGCCAATGCGAGTTTCAGTCGGTTGGTGGTGGTCGGCGCGATCTCGGCCGCCAGCTCGACCTCCCGGAAGACTTCAGACTGTAGTACGCGGTCTCCCTCGACCAGGGTCCGCATGGTCTCCAGATAAATGGCCAGTCCCTGGGCGTTCAGCAGCGATGCGGCGCCTGACGACGCGGGTTCGGGCGTTGCGACACCCTGGTCTTGCGCACCACTGAACAACCCCCCCGCAGAGCAGGCGGCGAGCGCGAGCGCGACGATGCTGAGCAGGACTCTAGCCATGGGCCACCAGGGGTTCGTGCTCAGAACGTTGAAGCGGCAGATGCACCCGGAAGTGGGCGCCGGACCACTCGTCATCGACGAGCTTCACGCTGCCCCCGTGTGCCTGCACGCATTCGTTGACGACGGACAGACCAATTCCGGTCCCCCCTACGGGGCCGCCCTGCAGCCGCCGGCCCTGGTAAAACGCCTCGAAGATGCGGTCCCGGTCTTCCTCGGCTATACCGGGTCCGTTGTCGGCCACGTCGATAGTCAGGGCGCCGTCGGCCAGCGTCGCGCCGACGAGCATGATTCCGTCCTCGGGCGTGAATTTGATCGCGTTCGAGATCAGGTTCTCCAGGACGAGTCGGAGCTTGCCTTCGTCGGCGTATATGTGAATCGGCGCCACTTCGAGCTGGAGCTTGATCTTTTTCTGCGAGATCGCCAACCGGTGTTGGCTGAGAACGGCAAATACCAGGGGTTTCAGCTCGAACTCGGCCAGCTCGAGCGCGGCCGTCTTGGTTTGCCAGGCACTGAATGTCAGCAGATTCTCGATCAGCTTCTGCAGCTTCACGCCGTTGTCTCTGAGGATCCCCGTGACCTCCTGTTGCTGGTTGTCGAGCTCGCCGACCGCGCCGTCCATCAGAAGATCGGTGCCTTCCCGAATATTCGCGAGCGGCGTCTTGAGCTCATGGGACATGTGGCGGAGAAACTTGTTTTTCTCCTCCGTGGATTCCATGAGGCGATTGCGAAGCCATTCGAGCTGTCTGCCCAGGGTCTCGATATCGCGAGGACCCGACACGGTGATCGCGTGCTCGAAGTTGCCTTCGCCCAGCTCCCGAATCGCGCGGTCGATCTGGCGCATCGGTCGCCCGACCATCAGGGCGAAGAAGATGATCAGCACCAGGGCACCGGGTACCAGCAGACCTGCCTGCCAAGCGAGAGTCTCCTGGGCCGCGCGCGTGCTCGCCTGAAGGCTGATGAACCGGTTGTTCAGGACGACACGCATGCCGCCCGATACGGCCCGGGCGGCCGCGGCCATGACCTGAAAGCCGCGGACCACCTCGTCCACGGCGTTCTCGCCGGGCGCATCTTTCAGGATCTCGTGAACTGCCCGGGAGGTCGCGCGCAGACTCTGGAGCTCCGATAAGGTCCCCTTGTCCTGGGGCAGATCCGCGAGCAGAGCGACACTCCCTTCGAGTGCCAGCTGATCCTCGCCGTAGATGTCGAGCAGTTCCTGGTCCTGCAACACGAGGTACTGGCGGGCGTTGCGTTCCATCGCAGCCAGCAATCCTGAAATACGCTGGTTCTCCTGCGTCGCCGTCGCACTCTCGCTGACCACGGCCCCACTCTCAGTCGTGAGTTGGCCGAGTTCCAGCACCGCATTGGCGACGGCCAGCAACAGCGGCAGGGTCACCAGACCGAGCCCCACCAGCGTGAGTCCCAGGAGTGTTCGTGGACGACCGATTCTCATTCGATTACCGTCTACGCGATCCCGTCACGTTCAATCCGCCGAGGTCTCGGCCAGGAGCTTGCGCTCCCAGTTGAGCGAGCTCGAGACGATTGCGGCGAGATCATCCAGCTTCGGTTCCCAGCCAAGCAGCTGGCGGATGCGTTTCGCCTCAGCCACCAGTGTCGGGGGATCCCCGGCGCGGGGTTCGGCTTCCTCGATCACGAGTGGGTAGCCCGCGATTTGCTCGACCATTTTTAATACTTCTCGGACGCTGTACCCGTGCCCATAGCCGCAGTTCAAAGTCTCGGACTGACCGCCCGCTCGCAGGTAGTGCAACGCCTGCAGGTGGGCGTCGGCCAGGTCCTCAACGTGAATATAGTCTCTTACGCCGGTCCCGTCAGGCGTGTCGTAGTCCGTCCCGAAGATGGACACCTTGTCTCGCTTGCCGACGGCCGCTTCACAGGCGACCTTCGTCAGCAGGGTGGCCTTCGGGGTCGACTGGCCGATCCTGCCCTCGGGGTCGGAGCCCGCCACGTTAAAGTAGCGCAATGCCACGTAGCGCAGCGGCTGCACCGCCGCGACGTCCCTAAGCATCCACTCGCTCATCAGCTTCGAGAGGCCGTAGGGATTGATGGGTGCCGTCGGGGATCGCTCCGATGCCAAGCCATCTTCGGGGATCCCGTAGACGGCAGCAGTGGAAGAGAACACCACGTGTTTCACCTTTGCCCTGACGGCGTGCTCGAGCAGGGTCCGGGTTGCGCAGGTGTTGTTGCGATAGTACTTCAGGGGCTCGGCCACGGACTCGGGGACGATCGTGTGCGCCGCGAAGTGCATGATGGTGTCGATATCGAACCGGGCGAACAGGTCCTCGAGGCACCGGGGATCGCCGGTATTACCCACGACCAGCTCGCCGTGGAGGACGGCGCGACGAAATCCGGTGGAGAGGTCATCCAGGACAACCAGGTCTTCCCCAGTTTCACCGAGCTGGCGCGCGACGTGGCTGCCGATATAGCCAGCGCCCCCGGTAACGAGAATTGTTTTGTGAGTCATGCGCTTAGGAAAGTGACATAATCGAGCGAAAACGAGTGTACCAGTTCCCCGCAGGGTTGCCGGGACCGCCGTCGCAGTTTGGCGACACAGGGCTAGGAGGCTTGCGGGACGGCGGTTTCGGGGCGGGCGATGGATCGGCTGGCCGGCCGCGCATCGATCGAGGCTTCGGATTGCCCGTCGCGTGACGCAGACACCTGTCGGGCAGGTGCGCGTCGCGCTACCATCGAATGAGCTCCAGGGAAGGCGAGTGTCAGAACGTGTATAGGACGAGAGCGGCTCTATTATGTGCGCTGGCGGGCATCCTCGCCGGCTGTGGCAGCAGCGGCGGCGAAACGCCGAACGCGCCCCCTGTGTCCAGCGCGGGCCCCGACCAGACCGTCGAGGAGCAGAACGTCGTCACCCTGAGCGGCAGCGGTCAGGATAGCGACGGATCCGTCCAGTCCTTTCTCTGGACCCAGCTCAGCGGCAGTACCGTGACGCTGACAGACGCTGCCACCGCGACCGCCACCTTCACGGCGCCGCCGCTCAGTGCGCCGGAGACACTCAGCTTTCAACTCCGGGTGACCGATAATTCGAATGCGAGCGGGGTGGATACGGTGCAGGTCATCGTGAACCCCGTGGTCGGCCTGAACAATCCGCCCGTGGCGAATCCCGGTGCGGATCAAACCGTCGCCGAGTTGTCGAATGTCATACTCTCGGGGACGGCCAGCACCGATCCGGACGGATCGATCCAGGCCTATCAATGGCAGCAACAAAGCGGGCCGGCAGTCGTCCTGAGCAATGCAGATACGGACACAGCCACTTTTTCTGCGCCCGATGTCGTCGGGTCCGCGGATCTCGTTTTCGAGCTCATGGTCACAGACAATGAAGGCGACACGGCCAGCGCGAGCGTCACGGTCACCGTTGTCGAGAATCTGGTCTTGACCCTTTCCGGCCGGGTCACGTTCGACTATGTTCCGGTCACCAATGGCATGGGCGTATTTCTCGACTACAACAACATACAGGCTCGTCCGGCCCGGGGCGTGACCGTGCAACTCATCGAGGGTGCAAGCGTCGTGGACACCGACACCACGGACTCGAACGGTGACTACAGCCTCACGGCACCAGGCGGCACGGATGTGTTCCTGCGGGTGCGGGCCGAAATGCTACAGGGCGCGCCGGGCTGGGACGTGACCGTCCGCGACAATACCAGCACGCCAACGCCAGATGCTCTATATGTGATGGATGGAGCATCCTTCAACACGGGCGGGGTGGACTCCACTGTTGACCTGCACGCGCCTTCGGGATGGACCGGGGCCGGTTACGGTGGACCACGCGTGGCGGCCGTTTTCGCGGCGATGGATGTGGTTTACGAGGCCATGCAGCTCGTTCTAAGCGCCGACCCCACTGCGAACTTTCCGACGCTGACCCTGCACTGGAGCCCGAACAACGTGAATTCGTTTGGTGCCCTGGGCGTCCCCGACCCGGCGAGCGGGCAGATCGGGACGAGTTTTTTCACCTCGGGCGGCGCCATCTCGCCGGGCATCTACCTCTTGGGTGAGGAGAACGACGACACCGAGGAGTACGATCGGCACGTCATCGCGCACGAGTGGGGCCATTACTTCGAGAACAATTTCTCCCGCTCGGACAGTATCGGCGGCCCGCACACGCTCAACGATCAGCTGGATATGCGCGTGGCGTTCGGCGAGGGCTTCGGCAACGCGCTATCCGCCATGATCACCGGCAACAGCGTCTACAAGGATACGAGCGGGGCGTTCCAGGGTTCCGGCTTCAGCTTCAGCTTGGAGAGCACAGGCTCGCTCGCGAATCGCGGCTGGTTCAACGAGTTTTC
>Ga0224508_10001919_pt1 | contig 18238 bp, 18 predicted proteins | sample SF_Jan12_sed_USG_4_FD_170157 | JGI IMG/M metagenome (GOLD analysis project Ga0224508, IMG submission 170157) | Sediment microbial communities from San Francisco Bay, California, United States - SF_Jan12_sed_USGS_21 | ecosystem: Environmental > Aquatic > Marine > Sediment | place: USA... | reverse complement strand
GGCTCATCGATTGCGAACTGCAACCCCTGTTGAAAGCAGCCCAAAGTCAGTTCTGATGTTCATTCGAGTCCGGGAACATTACAAATATTTAATGGTGTAGACATCGAACGGTAATCACCAACCGGTTAACGTGCATACCGCTGAGCACTAGTTCATCAGCAATCATTTATCACTCGACGCATGAGGAGTCACACCATGACTGAAGGTAAATTACTAAAGGGCCCACAACGCTCCAAAATTAAGGGTATGAAGACCGTTGCCGCAGCCGTTGCGTTGGCAACCTCGGCCACACTGCTGACAATGCAGTTCAGTACCCCGGTGCTTGCAACTGCCGCATCGGCTACTACCGAGGCCGAACAGATCAGCGGCCAGCCCAGTAGTTTTGCTGACCTGATCGAACAGGTGAAACCCTCAGTGGTCAACATTTCAGTGAGCGGTAAGACTCGCACTACTGCGCCCAGCACAATGCCTGATTTTCAATTTCCGCCAGATTCGCAGTTCGAGGATTTCTTCCGGCGCTTCTTTGACGAGCATCGCGACGGCGCCCCAACCAGGAAAAGCCAGTCCCTCGGCTCAGGATTTATCATCGATCCTTCAGGTTACGTGGTGACGAATCATCATGTTGTAAGGGGTGCGGACGAGGTCACAGTCATTATGGACGATGGCACTGAATACATAGCCGAAATTAAGGGACAAGACGAGAAGACCGATCTTGCGTTGCTCAAGATCGAGACCGATAACCCGCTACCCTATGTCGAGTTCGCTGATTCCGAAAAGGCAAGAGTCGGAGATTGGGTTATCGCCATCGGCAACCCCTTTGGGTTGGGCGGGACCGCGACAACTGGAATCATCTCAGCGCGAGGACGCGACATTCAGTCCGGGCCGTTCGATGATTTCATCCAAGTCGACGCACCGATCAATCAAGGCAATTCCGGCGGCCCGCTGTTCGACACGCAGGGTCGTGTCATAGGCGTCAACACCGCCATCTTCTCACCCAATGGAGGTAATGTGGGTATCGCCTTCGCCATCCCTGCGACGTTAGCCACATCAGTAGTCGATCAACTCAAGGCCAATGGCAAGGTAGTACGCGGTTGGCTAGGGGTTCAAATCCAGACCGTAACAACGGAGATCGCTCAAAGCCTTGACTTCGAGGACGCCAGTGGGGCTTTGGTCTCCGGCGTAGTTGAGGGTAGTCCTGCGGAACAAGGGGGAATCAAGGTCGGAGATGTAATCTTGCAATATGGCGAGCATGAAGTCGATGATATGAAAGATCTTCCAAGACTGGTAGCTAGTACAGCCTCCAACGATACAATAGAGGTAGTAGTCTGGCGTGATGGCACACGGCGCATTGTTAATGTCACAGTAGGAAAAATGTCGAACGATGAGAAGCTTGCCTCAACCGATTCGAATTCCAGCGCAGGTGAGGCTGATCAGCTCGGTCTTGCGCTAGCCCCCCTCACCCCGGACAACCGCCAGCGCTTCAGCGTACCTGAGGATGCAAAGGGCGTTCTGATTGTGGGGGTCGATCGTGACAGCCCAGCTGAAGAGCAAGGCCTAAGGCCGGGTGATGTTATCAAGAAAATCGGGAATACGGATGTAGCTCAACCCGAAGAGGTTGCGCTGCAGTTGGAAGACGCAACTACCAGAAACAAACATGCTGTGCTATTACTAGTATCACGCGATGGGCAAGACCGTTTTGTAGCAGTGAAATTCGCGTAGAGACGTACACGACGACTAGGCCAGTCCCTAATCGCAAGACCCGCGGCTCGCGTCCAGCAGCCGCGGGTCTGTCGTTTGCACCTCAACACTTGGGTCATCCTAGTGTATGCTTTAATACGCGATACCCGGCAACAAATTGACTCTTCTTAGGATCGAAATCACTAGTATGCGTATTCTCGTCATTGAAGATGACCTTGACACTGCAACCTATCTGATAAAAGGACTGAAGGAACACGGCCACAGTGTTGACCGTGCAGACAACGGCAAACGCGGTCTGCTTATGGCCATGGACAACGACTACGACGTCATGGTCGTAGATCGCATGCTACCAGAGCTTGACGGATTGTCGATTATCCAAACACTGCGTAACACCAAAAACACCACGCCGGCGTTGATCTTGAGTGCATTGGGCGAGATCGATGATAGGGTGCATGGTTTACGTTCCGGCGGTGACGACTACTTGGCGAAACCATTCGCGTTTTCCGAGTTGCTGGCGCGGCTAGAAGTATTGGTACGGCGTGCAGACAGTGAGTCCGCAACAACTCGTTTACACGTGGAAGACTTAGAGATGGATCTACTAGCACGCATGGTCAAGCGCTCCGGGCGCGTGGTCGATCTAAAGCCGCGTGAATTTCGATTACTTGAATACTTGATGCGTCACCATGATCAAGTGGTGACCCGGACTATGCTTTTAGAAAACGTATGGGACTACCACTTCGATCCCCAAACCAATGTCATTGATGTGCACATTAGTCGATTACGCAGCAAGATAGACAAAGACTTCGATCAGCCATTGTTGCACACGGTTCGCGGTGCCGGGTATGTGATGCGGGCAGCAAATACGGCCTCCAAATAGCGACAGTTCTGACAAAAAAATCCCTGCACACACAGAGCGTGGGATATTCGGGCTATCCATGGCAACGCGCATATTTCAGAGCTCCACTTTTCGCCTCGCCCTGCTCTATCTGGTGCTGTTTAGTGTTTCGGTGTTGCTGCTACTTGGCTTCATATACTGGTCAACCGCGGGATTCATGTCACGACAGACGGACGTTACCATTCAGGCAGAAATCACTGGGCTAGCGGAGCGCTATGAACGAGCAGGCCTTGCAGGACTGACCGCTTTGATCGCAGAACGAGTCGCCCGTCAGCGACCCACCACTTCCTCCGTTTACCTACTCACCGACGCGCGTTTCCGACCCATTGTTGGAAACCTTGATCAGTGGCCGAATGAGCAGGCCTCGCCTGCGGGGTGGCTGAACTTCCGCCTGGAAGCAAGCCCGCAAGACGACAGGGGGGCCCACAAAGCACGTGCGCGCTCTTTTACCCTTCGAGGCCAGTTCCACTTGTTGGTTGGGCGCGACATCCATGAACTCGAAAAGATTCAGCAAACCATCATCCGCACATTAATTTGGGGGATGTTGCTGATGGCCGTTCTTGGAATCGTCGGTGGAACGATGATGAGCCGCAGCATGGTACGTCGCATCGAAGCGATCAACGAAACTAGCCGCGAGATCATGTCAGGTGACCTGTCCCGCAGAATCCAAACTAAGGGCACCGGAGACGATTTCGACAAGCTTGCTGAAAACTTAAACGAAATGCTCGATCAGATCGAGACTTTGATGGAAGGCGTACAACGGGTATCCGATAACATCGCTCATGATCTGAGAACACCTCTGGCACGCCTTCGTAACCGCCTGGAGGCGCTAAAACTTCAACAAACCAACCGCAATACCTATGCAGATGAAGTGGACAAAGCACTCGCAGAGGCAGACAGATTGTTATCAACCTTTAGTGCGCTACTGCGTATTGCGCGTGTCGAATCAGACACCAGTCGCATCGAATCCAAGGAAGTTAATCTTAACTCGCTGATTCATGACGTAGTGGAACTCTACGAACCACTGGCCGAACAGAAATCCCAAAACATAAATCAACAATTAACTATTCAGGCCGCGGTCAAAGGGGATCAAGATCTGCTATTCCAGGCCTTAGCCAATCTGGTAGACAATGCTATCAAGTACTCTCCTAGCGGCGGCACTATCAAGATTGAACTAAGTTCCGAGTCGCAAGGAGCCGCATTAATCGTCACAGACGAGGGTCCAGGTGTGCCGGAGGCCACCTACGACAAGATATTTCAACGATTTTTTCGCTTGGAAAAGAGTCGCACCACTGCAGGCAACGGGCTAGGACTAAGCCTGGTGGCTGCGGTGGCTAAACGCCATAAGCTACAAATAGAACTCCAGGACAACCAACCAGGGTTGCGTGTGAAAATTAATTTTCAAGATATCGTTCCGCCAGGTCAGCCTTGACGGATCTACGGTAATAGAACCGTTGAGCCCACCGTGCGCCGTGATTCTAAATCGCGATGGGCATCTGCCACACGCTCCAACGGATAGGTTTGTTCAACCTCGATGCTCACCGCGCCAGCCAACACGACATCGAACAGCTCTCTAGCGCTAGCCACAAGATCTTCTCTCTTTTGGGTATAGGTCATCAGCGTCGGGCGAGTCAAAAACAGCGAGCCTTTCGCGCTCAACAGACCAATATCGAGCGGCGGCACGACCCCGGACGACTGTCCGAAGCTCACCATCATTCCCAGAGGTCTCAAACAATCGATAGACTTAAGAAAGGTGTGTTTGCCTACTGAGTCATACACCACATCGACACCTTTCCCATCGGTTATCTGTCGCACTCGCTCCACAAAATCTTCGTCCTTATAGAGGATTGGAAAGTCGCACCCATGGCGAGCGGCAAGCTCTGCCTTCGTCTCAGAACCAACTGTACCGATCACTGTTACACCCAAATGATGTGCCCACTGACAGGCGATCAGCCCCACACCGCCTGCCGCCGCATGAAATAGGATAGTATCTCCTCGCTTTACCGGATAAGTGCGTCTCAACAAGTATTCAGCAGTCATCCCCTTTAACATCATGGCGGCGGCAGTGTTATCGTCTATTCCATCCGGCACGTTCAAAAGCCGATGCGCTGGCATCACTCGCTCCTGGCAGTACGCCCCCATCGGCACCGCAGCATAAGCGACTCGGTCACCGAGTTTAAAGTCGCTGACCCCTGGACCTACCGCCGTAACTACGGCTGCACCCTCTAGCCCCGGGGTGAACGGGAGTGACGGTGGCGGATAACTGCCAGTGCGAAAGTACACATCAATGTAATTGAGCCCGATCGCGTGGTTGCGAATCGTAACCTCCCCTTCCCCAGGTTGCCCTGGCTCCAGCTCCTCCAACTGCATCACATCAGGCCCGCCTACTTCATAAACTCGAATCGCTTTGGTCATCTTTGTCTCCAACTGGTGAACTTAGTAACCACTCAGACAAGGCATTGTCGCCCACGTGATAGTATATAGCGCCCACAATAGCTTTTTCGCAATGGTTAAACCGAACTGTGCACTAATCCCTGCACCACAGGGCGTCTGGCGCAGCGAACGCAGCGCGAGAGTACGGGCCTGGTTTGACGTCAACAAGATCCCGGTATTTGTAAAAACGACCTATCCGGAAATGTCAGTGTCAAGGCTACGGCCAACAAATTGATCGTAACTGCCGAGCGGCGAGAACCGCTATCCTGCGACCGATCAATCGGCTGGCTGTTCGCTTCTGCGGCATCGATCTTAAACACTAGCGCGCAGTTCTCTGACCCTCTCATACGCCTCTCTTATTTTCTGGGTCTTTTCCGTCGCGAGCTTGATCATCTCCTCCGGTAGACCTTTGGCAACCAACTTATCTGGATGATGCTGGTTCATCAGGCGCCGGTATGCGCGTTTAACTTCCGCATCTGTTGCGTCCTTAGACACACCCAATACCTTATAAGCGTCCTCGGCGCTCCGCTTCGTCGGACGACCCGTCCCCTCGCGGCGCATACCCTCGATCAATTGCAATAGTTGTTCAAAGACCGCCTGAGGAAAACCAAGATAGGAGGCAATCTCGTTTAGCACCTGCCGCTCTTTTGGATCCAAACGACCATCGGCGAACCCCGCCTGAATCTGTATCTCCAAGAACATTCTCAGCAGTGTCGATCTTCGATGACACTCCTTACGAAACTGCACCATGACATCCCTTAGTGGGAAATCCGGGCTCTTACCTTCGTTAAACAAACGGATCGCAGTCTTGCGTTGTTCCGGCGTCAACTGCATTTGCGTCATTACATGCTCCGCCATATCGATCTCGTCTCTAGAGACCTGTCCATCTGCTTTGGCAATGTGCCCCATGACGGAAAAGGCAGCGGTGAAGAACGCGGTTTGAACGCGCTCTTGGTCCTCGATGCGAACTCCGGGTCCGCCTTCCAGCTTACCCATGCCGCGATCGAATTGGTGACCTAGGGCACTACCTAGCAGCGCCCCCAAAGGACCACCAAACATGAATCCGAATGCCCCGCCAATAAGCTTTCCCCACCAAGCCATCACTAAATCTCCAACTTACGATTGCACCTAGTACACACTAGCTTCCACCTAACCTGCCGGAAACGATACACAAACTTTTGCACCGCCTTGAGCCGACTTCTCGAAATTCAATTTTCCGTCATAGCTCCTTACAATATCCGCCACCACGGCAAGTCCGATACCTTGGCCATCAGTGGTGGAATCCGCCCGCACGCCACGCTCCAAGATCTTCTCTGTCATCTGCCGTGGTATTCCCGGACCATCATCTGCAATACAAATCTCGATACCAGGGCGATGTGAGCCTGCGATTGATGACACGCTCACAGTAATCGCATTGCTGCATAGTTTGAAAGCGTTATCGAGAAGATTACCGAGAATTTCAAACAAATCTCCCTCCTCGCCATAGAATCTGGCCGTGTCAACGATATTGGCGGCGACGCTTACTCCTTTTTCCGCATAGATTTTCTGCAATGAATCTATGACTCTGGCCATCGCCGGCGCCACTGCAACGTGTGAAGCCAAGGTTATGGGGTCCGACGCGGCAGCGCGGCTAAGTTGGTAGTCCACGATGCGAGTCATGCGCGCCACTTGTTCTGCTGCATCAGTCATAGCGTCGGCAGAGGGCCCCTGAGATTGCACGATACTACGTAGTACCGCCAACGGCGTCTTCAGGCTATGTGCCAGATCATCTAAGGTGTTGCGGTAACGATCCAAGTGCCTGCGCTGATTGCGGATTAAGGTATTGATATTTGAGGTCAGGCCGACCAACTCTCCAGGATAGGATCCTTGGAGTTGTTGACGACGACCGGTCTCCAGCTCTCGCACCTCGTCGGCGACTTTGCGCAGTGGTGCAAGTCCCCATCGTAGAATCAGTCCCTGCACCACCAACAGTAACAAAGCGGCAGCGCCTAACCATAACGACAGGCTGCCACGAAATGCGCTCACCTGGCCGAGGTAATTCTCAAGTCCTTCGGCAACGGCAAACACATAGTCTTGAGACTCACCGTCTGTACCTTCCCAAGACACGGCGAAGCGAAGCGCATAGAATCGCATGCCACTGCCTCCAGATATCCTACCGAACTCACTCTCGCCAGCGGAGATTTGTCCGGCAACAGGTAAGTCAACGCCCAAAAGGGATCGCGAGTCCCATATACTCAACCCATCCATGCCATGTACACGTCCGTACAAGCCGGAGCCCGGCTGGGAAAACCGTAATTCCGGCAAATTGTCCGGCACCACCAATTTTCCGTTGAGATCCAAATCGGCAGCGGCCAACAAGCCATACAGCTGGCCTTGCAGCCGATCACGCACCGCCACCTCAGCGCTGGTACGAAATGCCCGGTCTAAGGCATAACCTGTGAGCCCAAGGAAAGCGACTAAAATGAGGATCGCCGCCAGCAGCAGACGTCCCTGAAGCGACGCTGTCACGTGGTGCGTGGCAAACTAAACCGATAGCCCCGACCACGCAGTGTCTCGATGGGCTTCAAGTTATTGCGAGGATCGAGTTTTTTACGTAACCGACCCACAAACACTTCTATTACGTTGCTATCTCTGTCGGTGTCCTCATCGTATATGTGCTCAGTCAACTCGGACTTGGACACTAGCTTGCCGCTGTTAAGCATCAGATACTCCAACAAACGATACTCATGCCCGGTCAAATCCAGAAGTTGTCCATCAACGCTGACTTCTTGTGAGGTGGTATCGAGACAAATCGGATCGCAAGTTACTTTTGACTGGGCCACGCCGGCCGCACGACGCAACAATGCCTTGAGTCGTGCCAACACCTCCTCGATGTGAAAAGGTTTCACCACATAGTCATCGGCCCCCGCGCCGAGCCCATCGACTTTCTCCTGCCAGCGACCTCGTGCCGTGAGAATCATGATAGGAAAGTCACGACCTTGTTCCCGCAATTTTTGTATCACATCCAGCCCAGAGAGCTTAGGCAGGCCAAGATCGATAATCGCAGCATCTAGCGGGTACTCCGTCCCATAGTAGAGTCCCTCTTCCCCATCAACTGCTGCGTCTACTGCGTATCCTTGCCCACGAAGTCGTTCAACGAGTTGCTCACGCAGTTTGTCCTCGTCCTCGATTATCAGTATGCGCATGATTCTTAGCTATTATTCTCCAAGCGACTCACCGAACGGACTCACAGCAATCGTTCGCACCTTACCACCTGGCATAAGGCACTTGAATACATAGGCCACCTTGTCGTTTTTCTCACGCCGCCTCGCCTTGAGAATATGACATCCCTGATTTTTAATCCTCTCTGCCGCCTCATCTAGACTCATACCTTGTTCGGACCCACTGCCATTACGCTTTTTTTTTGAGTTATCCGCGTCCAGGCCATAGGAATTCGACGCCGTAGCCATCAGTGTCAGCGCCAAGCCAAAAATCAACGCTTTTTGTAAATTGCGATGCACAGAAAATCCTAGCGAACCGTCGCAAACAGTACCGTCGGGACATCAACATGCCCCGACGTAATTCCAATAATCGCAATTATAACGTTAGCCCCCATCAAACGAGTATGGCTCAATTTTCGATTGGCGCGACGCCAACGCGCACGCGAATGGTGCTGCCCGGATCCTGCGAGGTACGCGTGGTGTATTGACGACCATCATACTCATAGGTTACCCGGTATCCCGCCAGGCGCTCTTCAGTATGATACTCATTGACCGTTTTGCATCGCTCGGTGGTCACGGGATAACTTCTCTGTTTTGCATAATGCTTGCGCTCGATATCGTGAGCAAGAGAGCCCCCGAGCACGGCACCGGCCACAGTAGCAATGTCCCGACCACTTCCACTTCCAAACTGGTTACCCACTACACCACCTACAATACCGCCAATCACCTCGGCAGTGATGGACTTGCCAGGAGATTGTTCGTAGTACGTTGTAGTTTCCTGCCAGCATTCTCGGCGTGGCGTTTCTACTCGCACTTCCTGATATATCGGCACGCTGTTAATCACTCGCGCCTCGTCTACGTAATCGCTTGTGGACTCATCGCTATATGCGAAAATCTGTCCACCCAAAGTCAAGCTTCCCAACACTACACCTGCCAAATACATTTTGCGTTTCATCTTTTCACTCCTGTCTTTGAGTTAGCTATCTCGAAGCGAGGTCTCCACTATTGGCTAGTTCCCCACGGATCGCCGATCCTTTGACGATTAAAGCCACGTATCCTTGATGATTGGCAATAGGTTACAAAGACACTACTGAACTCAAACTGAACGAAAAATGAACGCGGGCTGAATGGACGGCAGAGTGCGCAACTTACGGATATTGACGTAGGGTCAGCGTATCGCCTCGTTGCACAAGCTCCAAATGCTTTAGGAACGCCATCCCCAGTAACACTTCGTCGGTGTTCGTATGGGGGTTAATGCTTGCCTGTACGTCCTTTAGCAAGATATCCCCCAAGGACACCTGGGCCAGCGTGGTCGAGTAGGTGGTGATGACACCGTTAGCTGTGATGGCTTGCAACCGCGGGCCCCTTCGCAATCCCAGTCGCTCGGCGAAACCGTTAGGAACGGATACCGTGGTAGCGCCGGTATCTAGCAAGAAGTCCACCGGTTTTCCATTGATCTGGCCGGTCGCTACATAGTGACCGGCTCGGTTACGCTTCAGTACAACCTCGCGCACAAGGTTTTCTGTCACGCGACTATCTATTGTTCGATTCGGGTTGTGCTGTCGCTCAAGGTAGTTACCGAAGGCAAGGGTAAGTAACAGCGCAACCAAAATCCAGGAGGCGACAATCATCACCTTGCCTGCGCGAACTGAGAAACCAGCTGAACTTCTGTCAGTCATTCCGAATGATTTCGCCACAATAGTTAGTGTGGTGGCCGCGCACAATGAATTCAACCATCGAGCAACCAAATTGGAGATAACCACTCCGAGATCATATACTTGAGGTAGGTTACAGGCTCCCGACACAACGGGATACATCGAAAGCCCGGTAGGATCTCACAATGAACTCAACATCTGGCGGACTAACGTTCATCTGTCAATTGCTGATAGTGGCAGCGCTGCTTGGCGCGAGCTTCGAGGTGCAATCCCAAAGCGAAGAACAACAAGGACAAGATCAGACTGTAGAGCAATACATGAATAACGACCGATTAGACGGGATGATTAATCAGATCGATCCACAGGCCACGGGAAAACTGGGCTACTGGCAATTCAACGTCGAAGATCTGACCGTACTGGTGATAACTGATGAAAAATCGGACCGCATGCGTATCATCACGCCAGTGACAGACGCTTCTGAACTTGATTTGGAGCAACTTCTGCGAATGATGCAGGCCAACTTCGACTCCACCCTAGATGCGCGCTATTCTATTGCTAAAGGGATCGTCTGGAGTGCCTTTATTCATCCACTTGGCTCACTTACGGATGGAGACTTCCTGTCAGGGGTGGGTCAGGTCGTAAACATAGCGAAGACATTCGGCACTTCTTACTCATCAGGTTTACTGATGTTCCGTGGCGGTGACAGTCAAGAGCTACAACAAAGAATGCTCATCGATGAGCTCATCGATAAGGGTACGCCGATCTAGCGATCGAGTGTCCGCATAATCCGCCACCCGGACTTTCTCTAACACCCCTCATTCATTCAGCTCAAGCTCCTTCAACATGGACATCTTCATCAACTGGACAACCAAAATGCTTGCTACCCTTCGTAAGGCCGCCATCAGCATCCCCAAGTTGTACACACCCTCGACACTAAAACAAAAGGGGTTAACCTGGAGCATCTCGCTGTTCATAATAACCTTGGTGCTGGTCATAGCTGTCTTAGGATGGTACTGGGATACGGAGCCCGAGCCATTCGACGTCCGTGTCGCCGCATTGGAGCGAGCGGACAACGAGACGGGCAAGGTCGTTGTGGGGTATACCTTCACCAGTACTTTGATGCGAATCGCCGAAACCCTGCTGCATAAGCGTGGGGGCTATTTGTCCAATGATGTCACGCCGCCAGGCGCGCTAATGGATAACATTCCCAATTGGGAGTTTGGAGCTCTGGTGATGTTGCGCGACGCGTCCGCGGCGTTGCGCAATCATATCTCCCGCTCGCAGTCGCAATCCGTGGAGGATCCTGATCTCGCGCGAGCAGAGCCCCAATTCAATTTTCAGAATGATTCGTGGATATTACCCGCCACCGAGTCCGAGTATAAGGCTGGGCTAGAAGCACTAAACAGATTTCTCACACGTCTTGCAGACCCACAACTCAGAAATGCTCAGTTCTATGCTCGGGCCGACAACTTACGTCAGTACCTCGAGATTATCGAGAAACGTCTCGGCAGTTTATCGCAACGCCTGAGCGCAAGTGTTGGACAAGCCCGCGTCAACACCGATCTCGCCGGTGACACCGCAGCAACGCAAGCCACCGAAACACCGACATCTGTGGTAGTCAAAACCCCCTGGCTAGAATTGGATGACGTCTTTTACGAAGCCCGTGGAGCAAGTTGGGCGCTAATCCATATCTTCAAGGCCGTGGAACACGATTTTGGTGAGATTCTCCGCAAGAAGAATGCCTTAATCTCATTACGCCAAATCATCCGTGAACTGGACTCGACCCAGCAGCCCACATTGAGCCCTATGGTGTTGAACGGCGGCGGCTTTGGATTGTTTGCAAACTACTCCCTCACCATGGCCAATTATCTGGCCCGGGCCAACGCCGCCGTCATTGACCTACGCAGCTTACTGGAACAGGGGTGAGGCTTCGCCTAAGTCTATTACTTAGCACCGCTACAGGGGCGCTTTAGGGGCGCGTGACGACCCAGCGTTATCAACTACATGCCGACTGCGGCGGCAATAGCATTGCTCAAATCCACGGTACTCGCTGCACCTCCGAGATCCGGCGTGCGCAGCGCCTCATCTTGCAGTGCAAGCTCTATGGCACACTCAACTGTACGTGCCGCGTCGGCGTGCCCCAAATGCTCAAGCATCATCGCTCCCGCACAGATCTGACCGACTGGATTGGCCAGCCCTCGCCCGGCGATGTCCGGTGCCGAGCCATGCACCGGTTCGAACATGCTCGGATACTGCCGTTGGGGATTGATATTTGCTGAAGCTGCGATGCCAATGGTGCCGGCGACCGCAGGTCCCAAATCAGAGAGTATGTCCCCCAAAAGGTTGCTAGCCACCACCACGTCGAACCAATCCGGATGCAACACGAAATGTGCACACAAGATATCGACATGAAATTGGTCAGTGCGAATATCAGGATAGTCTTTGGCCACAGCTGCGAAGCGCTCATCCCAATAGGGCATGGTATGGATAATTCCGTTTGACTTGGTTGCGGAAGTAACGTGCTTGGCGCGTCGGGTTCGCGCCAGATCGAACGCATAGCGGATGATCCGATCCACTCCCTTGCGGGTAAAGATGCTCTCCTGCACTACCAGCTCTGACTCAGTACCGCTGTGCAAACGCCCGCCAATTTCTGAGTACTCACCTTCAGTGTTTTCGCGAACCACATATAGATCAATATCTTCTGGCCCTCGATCACGCAAAGGACTGGTTATGCCTTTAAGCAAGCGGATAGGGCGAAGGTTCACATACTGATCAAGTTGCCGTCGAATGGGAATCAACAGCCCCCACAGTGATATATGATCCGGAACATTAGGAAAGCCGACTGCACCAAGGTAAATCGCGTCGTATTGTTTCAGCCGATCGATTCCATTATCGGGCATCATACGTCCGGTGCGGGCATAAAGTTCACAACTCCAGTCAAAGCTCGTCCAATTCCATTGAATGTTGAAACGACTACCAACGGCCTCGAGCACGCGAATGCCTTCTGGAACAACTTCTTTGCCGATGCCGTCCCCTGGTATCACAGCAATGTTGTAACTAGGCATTAATATCTCCGCCCTCAGTCTGCAGTTCCGCGACTTGCCGTTCAACCACCCAGAAATAGCCGACCGACGTCCTCATCACGCAGTAGCTGAACACCGCTTCCAGCCATAGCGACCTGGCCCGAAACCAGTACATAACCAATATCGGCGAACTCTAGCCCCCTTTTTGCATTCTGTTCGACCAGAATAATGGTTTTACCTTCTCCCTGTTGCAGATCTTTTAGAATCTGAAAAACCATCTCGATGTACCGTGGCTCAAGACCAATGGACGGTTCGTCGACCAACAGTATCTCCGGATCCATCACCAGCGCCCGGGAAATTTCCAACAAGCGTCTCTCACCACCCGATAATACGCGTGCAGGTTGCTTGCGGCGTTCTTCCAAACGTCGGTACTTCTGAAAAATCCGTTCCACCGCCGCCCGTGCCTCGTCCTGAGTGGCCATCAAATACCCGCCCATTACTAGGTTTTCTTCTACCGTCATGTCCGGGAACACAGAATTGTCCTGCAGCACATAAGCTATTCCAGCAGACTTCAATTTGTCCTTAGCACTAAGCCGGGTGACATTTTTTCCCCCTATCCGAATGACCCCCTTTCGGATGTCTGCGAACCCGTAAAGTGAGTGCAACACTGTGGACTTTCCCGCACCGTTAGGCCCTATCAAACACAAGGATTGGCCTTTGGCAACCTGAAGGTTGAGATCATGCAGGATCTCCATCTTGCCGTAGCCGGCGACCAAAGCTTCGACTTCGATCAGCGCATTATTGTGAGCGAGCCTTGCAATTTCATCCACGGGCACACCGGTTGCAGCGAGTTCACCGGCACGTCGCGCCACCTCATCCACCGATAGAATAGTGTCGGCATCACCGAATCCGTGGTCACTGGCGGTGCGATTTTCTTTGCTGAATAACCCCATCAGTGTGCGCCCAAATACGCATCGATGACCCGTTGATCACCACGGATCACTTCGGGCGCACCCTCGGCTAGCAGCTCTCCATGGGCCAAGCAATAGATATGTTCAGCGAGATTCATGATCACCCGCATATTGTGCTCGATCACAAGTAACGTGATGCCCAACTCTGAGTTGGCCTTTTTCAGACGATCTATCATCCCATTGATAAGAGTTGGATTAATTCCCGCAGTAGGTTCGTCGAGCAATAACATCTTGGGTTCGCTCATCAATGCCATGGCGAACTCCAACAACTTCTGTTGCCCGAACGACAGATCGCCCGCAAGCTGTTCGCGTTTCGGATACAGACCAACGAACTCCAACAAACGCTCGGCCTTTCCCGTGACCTCCGCGTCTACTCGGCCGAACATATGGCGTAGACCACGGTCTCTGGTAGCCGCACTGATCTGCATATTCTTAGTGCAGTTCATCTTGGCATAGATATGAGTCTGCTGAAAAGTGCGTAGTAAACCGAGTCGCGCAATCTGCGGTACCCTTAGTCTGGAGATTTTCTGTCCAGAAAAAGTAACCGATCCCGCATCGATGGGATGATATCCAACGATTGAGTTGAACAGCGTGGTTTTTCCCGAACCATTGGGACCGATTAGCCCCACAACCTTTCCCGGCGCCACGCTTAAACTAATATTGCGATTGGCCACTACTCCGCCGAACGATTTGGACACGCCTTCAACCTCAAGCAAGATGGTCATACACCCAACTATGCCGGATCACCGGATGCATCTTGAGCGACAACATATCGATGTCGACGTTCGCGAAACCAACCCAATATACCCCGTGGAAAAAACACCACGATAACTATAATCAAGAACCCCAAGGCGACTCGCTGCCAACCCAAAAGATATGTCCAGAAAATCTCCTGCGTGAGATGAAAAATAGCCGCACCGATCACAGGTCCCCAAAGCGTGCCTTTGCCCCCCAGGATGGCCATCAACACCATCCACACACCCAATGTGGAGCCGGCAAACGCTACATCTATGGGGTCAATAAACCCGATCAGATTACCGTATGCCCCACCCGCCAGGGCGAGGAAAAACGCAGAGATGCACCACGCCATGGTCTTGTATCGGGTTGTTTGCAGCCCCATCGCCTCTGCCTTATCTTCGTTATCTCTAATGGAATTGATAGCGAGCCCAAAGCGTCTAGCATAAAGTCCTCGAAGGGTAAGCAATGTGATAGTCGCCAAAGCTAAGAAATAGAAGTAAAAGAACGCGCCCCTGGAATCAGCGTCCGCAGGGTACAAAGGAGTAACCAGGCCCGAGCCTGCGCCAACGTAATCCATTCCGCTAGCTATCTCACCCGCAGCAACGCCCAAACCCAGTGTACAGATCGCAAAGTAGTGCCCTCGTAACCCCAGAATTCCAGAACCCAGCAGCGCAGCAACCAATACGCAAACAACTGTCGCAGCAAGCAAACCCAGGGACAGGCCAGCGAAATACTGCAAAACACTCAGTTGCGCATCAATGCCACCGGCCACGGCAGCATACTCCTCCACGTCGAAGAAAAGATCCCTCTGTACCACCGCCGTGACATACATGCCCAGACCAAAGTACACGATGTTACCAAACGAGTTGTACCCCATTTGACCACCCATGATGTCCCAGGTGAGCGCTAACACTACCATCAACCATAACACGGCCAATTGCGCTTGGTAGGCGGGAAACACCATGGGTGCTGCCAAAGCGCCGAGTCCAAGAAGCACATACGCACCTTGTCGAATTCCACTATATCTCATCGAAGTACCTTGCGGTGTCGACTCAGACGAAAATTCCTCCACAACAGAATGATGACCAGCAGGCTGAACACGAAAGCCGCCTGAAACTCTGCACCAAGAATGAACCCCGCAAAGTTTTCCACAGCGCCAAGACCCAATCCAGCAGCTACTACCGCAGCAAGATTACCTACACCCGCAACTACGACAATCATGAACGAGCGCACGGTATAGATAAGTCCGATGAAGGGATGAATCACCCAGGTCATTACTACTAGTGCACCGGTTGCACCACATAATGCCGCATTTAATCCATATGTGGTGGCATACACACGATCAGTATCGACACCGACGATCTTTGCTGCTCGAGGGTTCTGAGCGGTTGCACGTATGGCTTGTCCAAGCCGTGAAGACTTCAAGAACACGACTAGTATGGCACCCACTGCAAAAACGATCGCAAATGCAATTAACTTAATCACTGAGATCGCAATGTCGCCATCAAACAACAATACTGTTCCAAAACCAGATACGGCATTACGAATATCCGCACCGAATAGCTGATTCATCAATTGCTGCAACAGAATAGAAATCCCAAAGGTTGCCAGGATCGAGGTGAACAAGTCCCGCTCGACAACGCGGAAGATCACTGCACGGTAAATGATCACGCCCAACACAAAGAGAACCAGCGCTGCGATGGGCACCCCAAACATTGGGTGAAATCCGGCGGATGCCAAATAGACCGTCACAAAGCCGCCCAGTATCACGAACTCTCCTTGCACCACATTAATGATATTCATCACCCCCCAAACCAGAGCCATACCAAAGGCGGCCAGCGCAAAAATTGCACCCACTAACAAACCATCGACAAGCAGTTGCAGCGCAAAGATGGGGGCGTCTACAAGGATCCGAGCATTATCCATCGAACGAACTATACCCTAGCCCCAGTGCTGCTTCAGGAAGATTGTTAAATGCGAGTGTGATCTAGCATAGTATCGCCTTTCGGCGTCAGGCGCTGCCGCTTCGGGATTGTGCTACGGGGAAACACTACCGGTGTCACTGGACAACTACGGCGAAAACATCGGGCAACATCGTACATGCCACAATGTGGGCGCATCGATGATTGCCCACGTCCCACTGAAGTCAGCCTCAAACCAAAGGCTGAGCGCCTCTATGAAAACCTCGCTAGTACGAAGGCTTGGGGAAAATGAGCTTATCCGACGCCCACCGAGTCGGCGCAACAATCTTATACTCGCCGCTCTGTATCTGACGGAGCACCATAGGTTTAGCTATATTTTTCCCGGTCTCATCAAACTTGATATTGCCGTAAAACGTTTGCAGCTCAGAACTCGCGATGGCATCACGAACTTTTTCTACCTCAAACGAATTCGCTCGTTTAAATGCATCTATGTAGACAAGTACCGCTGCCGTCGACTCAGCTGCTTGGTAAGGTGGTACATAGCCGAACTTGGCCTCAAATTCCTTGGCGTATTGTTCCGCCGAACCGAACCACTGATCACTGTACGATAAGGTCGGTGCCCACTGTGTCGCACACAGAACACCTTCAGCAAAGTTACCGAACTGTTCCTTGTCGGTGACTTTCGCGGACTCACAATGAGTCAAGCCCATAAGCGGCACAGCGACTTTCATCTCTGCGGTCTGACGAACAGCAAGTGCTGCCCCCTTAGAATGTCCGGATACCACCAACACATCCGGCTTAAGCGCCTTCACCTTGGTCAGAGTTGCGGACATGTCGTTCAACTCTCGGGGAAGCTTATCGTCGACGATCACTTCCATACCATGTCGCGCTGCGTCGTCAAGGACTCCCGCGCGTACGTCCAGAGAAAACGGATCGTTCTCTACGGCCACAGCGACCTTTAAACTCTTTGGATCCTTCCCGTCTTTCTGCGCTTGCTCCGCCGCGAGGTTAATCGCCTCTTGCAGGTATTGCTCTGATGTGGATAACACCGCGAACAGATACTTGTATCCCTTATTGAACAACTCGCGTGAGGCACCGTTACCCTCCACCATCGGGATCTTGTATTGCTCGGTAACCGGCGCTATCGCCTTGGTCAGCCCCGAGCTATATGGGCCAAGCATAAATTTCACACCATCCTGTTTGATCAGACGTTCCGCAAGCTGGGCGCCACGGGCCGGGGTAGATTCATCGTCATAATAGATAATCTTCAGTTTGTACTGTTTTCCGCCAACGGACACACCACCTAGTTCGTTGATCCGCTCAACCGCGAAGCCATAGCCGTTACGGGTATGCCCCCCCGCAGTGCTGTATTTGCCCGTCGCAGAAAGAGCGGCGCCTAATACAATGGTGTCACCCTCGACTTTGGCGTAAGCAGATGTCGCAGCGATTACGATGGCCACCGCTATGCCCAACCACGTGGAAAACTTACGGAAGAGATATCGCATCGTATTCATCTCCCTTGGTTTTGATAGATCGGAGACTGGTTTTTGAAACGCTACCGATCGGAGCGAGGCGACAACTAAATTACCTCGCTTGACGTTGAGTAGCGAGAATTTTGACACACTTGCTCGGCAACCGTAAAGGGGATCACGGCCCTGGACTAGATTAGTTCAGACAATGAGTGAGATCTAATGATCGATACG
>Ga0224508_10001917_pt1 | contig 18243 bp, 13 predicted proteins | sample SF_Jan12_sed_USG_4_FD_170157 | JGI IMG/M metagenome (GOLD analysis project Ga0224508, IMG submission 170157) | Sediment microbial communities from San Francisco Bay, California, United States - SF_Jan12_sed_USGS_21 | ecosystem: Environmental > Aquatic > Marine > Sediment | place: USA... | reverse complement strand
TACGACAACGAGGGACGCGATGCGGCCCGTCGCCGATCAATTCAGCGATCGCGACGAGGTCAAAGTCGTCGTGGGCGGCGCTGTCATTACCCAGGAATTCGCCGATGCCATCGGCGCCGACGGCTTTGGCATCGACGCTGCAGATGCCGTCCGGGCCGTGCGGGAATGTCTTGGCCTGGCTGCAGTTCCCGCATGAATCGTGCCTGGTAAAACGTATTGCCTCATTGTCATGGCGGCTCTCGCGATTGTGGGCTGCGGCGAATCTGATCAGGCGGGAATTGCGCCTGCAACGGACCAGCGGCCTGCAGCGGATCCGCACATAGATAGCCTGGCGCAGTTGTCCATCGATGCACTCCGCGCACGAAGTTACGGCTCACGAATTAACATAGAAGAGCGCATCGCCGCGGAGCCTTACGAGTCTTTTTTGGCGTCGTACGTGTCGGACGGGCTGCGCGTCTATGCGCGTTTCGATATCCCGCGTTTGCCAATGCCTGTTAGGGGCTACCCGGTCGTCATTTTTTTGCACGGCTGGGTTGGCATTGAAGATGCGCCGTTGCTCGATTTCTACCACGATGACGATTCGAACTATGGCGAGATGATCGACGCATATGTTGATGCGGGCTTCGTGGTATTTACGCCGGGCTGGCGCGGGCATGGAACTGTCAATGGTGTGCCCGCGGACGGCATCGAGTTTTTGGCGGCCTGGGATAACGGCAGTTACATCAGCCCCGTGTTCTATGCGATCGACGTTCTCAACCTGCTCGACAGCCTGTCGAGTGTCGACCAACTCGATCTCGAGCAGATCAATCTTGGCAGCCATTCGCAGGGCGGTGATGTAGCGCTTATCGTGCTTGCCGTCGCCGGCGAAGGCTCAGGCGTCAAGAATAAAATCCATGCTGCCTCGATCTGGTCGGGAACGTTTCCGTCACGATTCACGCAACTTGAGACTTACTGGCCGATGCAAACTACGACCGAAGCTTTCTTCTCCGGCGACGGTAGCTGGAACGGGACTGCGGTCGGCCGAGATGGCTCCGTCAACCCGTATTTTGTGTTCGGCTACCCATCCGACTGGGTTGGCACGCTTGATAAGGACGAGTGGACCTGGCAACACGACAGCTGGTCGCTACCGACGGTTTTGGATGCGATAACCGTAAAGCTCGAGCAAATGTACGGGGCGGTCAACGACTACGTTAGCAATATCGATGACGCGCAATACACTATCGCAATCGGCGACGCGGATATCTTCCAGATCGGGCACGATCCACGAGTTGTCGCAGCGCTCAATCAGGTTGGCGCTTTTGGCAAGCCTCAGTTTCTGACCGAACCGCTCTTGTTACAGCATTCGGATCGCGATTTCTACTCGCTCCCGGACTGGAACGCCGATCTCTGTCGTCGTATTAATGCATCGGGCGGCTCCTGCTACAACTTCGAATACCCGGAGAACACGCACTCGCTACGAGTCAGCGAGCACGGCTGGTTCTCGGGCGAAAGTGCGGTTGCAGGATTCTCATATGCGATTCAGAGGGATATCGTCTTTTTTCACGGCGACGACCCGGCTGATATAACGTTTCCGCAGCGCTAATCTGGCTGCTGAATCGTCATTAACTGGTCGACCGCCACCCCACTGATATTGCTCTCAGTGCCATCAGGCCAGCGAACATGGACGTCCGCGCTTGTGGCCGTCCCCAAACCAAAATGTGCTTCCGCGGCATTCTGTGACACGTAATTGTTGCCGCCGCGTATCTCGCGGACTTGCGTGAGACCTTCGCTCGAAACTTCGATGCGCGCCCCGATACATGCTGTATTTTGCCCGTTCCCCTGCAGCTTCAGGGTGAGGTAATGATTGCCGACAACGAGTTCATTCTCATAGAAATTGTTGGTGTCCGATTGAAATGCGTTGTTGGATATAAAAATGTCCAGGTCGCCATCACGATCCGAATCGAAGCAGGCAACCCCGCGCCCCTGTCCGGCGCTGAGCAGTCCTGCTTCTGTCGCAGCCTCTATAAACGTACCGTCACCCTGCGATTCGAAGTAGCGAACCTGGTCGAACAGGAAATCCTGCGCTGACGGTGCATCGAAACCGTTGACATGAAAAATATCGAGATCGCCATCATTGTCGAAGTCTTCCATGCAGGCGCCCCAACCCCAGCCACCATCGACGATGCCGGCCTGCTCGCTCACATCCTCGAACGTGCCATCACCCAGGTTTCGATACAAGCGATTGCCGATGCGGGCGTCTGGCTGCGACGGATCCTCGTAGATCGCGGTAACGAACCAATCCATATCGCCATCATTGTCATAGTCTCCGACGGCGGAGCCCATGCCTGAATCATCGATAATTACACCGGGATCTGTGATTGCGGTGAAAGTCCCGTCGCCGTTGTTTCTGAATACCTGACTCGTGTTGAAATCAGCTGCAACCAGGAAGTCCGGATCGCCGTCAGTATCCAGATCTGTGAAAATCGGCGAGAACGAGTAGTCGACCAGCGTACCCGGCGCCGCGCCGTCTGCCGGCGTCAACAGCGAGGCGGCGATACCTGACGGAATGCTCGCACTAAAGAAGGTGCCGTCGCCGTTATTGGCCCAGAGTGTTTCGGTGTCCGGGCTTTCCGGATTGCGCCAATGTGCCAGCACCAAATCGAGGTCACCATCCATGTCGTAGTCGGCAAAGCTGGCCGACACCGTATGTTCCGCGGCTAATTGAATTCCGGACGTCGCCGTAACGTCCACAAACTGGCCTGCGTCCTGGCGCATCACGAAGTAAGAGTCGCCTTCAACCGAGCCGACAAAGAGATCCTGATCGCCGTCTCCATCGATATCGCCGAATGCCGGGCCACTGCCCTTGTGCATCAGATCGAGTCCAATGGATGTTGCGATTTCGGTGAATTGATTATTGCCTTCATTACGGAAAAGAGCGTTTGGCGAACCATCGCCTGCGACCAGATACAGATCCAGGTCACTATCGGAGTCTAAATCGACAACGGCTAGCCCACCGCCAAAACGTTCCGGATCGCTGAGTGTGTCCACCGACGGTTTGCCGACGATCGTGAATTGATGCGCTATTCCGGACTGATCAGTAATGTCGCTAAACGACGTCGCAGGCTGAAAGCCTGGTGGTGCCGGCGCGGCAGGCGGACGGGGACTTCCACCTTCCCCGCCGCCACCGCCACCGCCACCGCCACCGCCACAAGCAACAGCCGTGAGGGAGAACAATGCTAGCCAGTAACGTCTGAACGCCATCGCGATGTCGCCAAATAGTAAAAGGCAAGGAAGGCGGACCTTCCTTGCCTCTTAGTCAAACTTCCGCCTCAACTATCAGTTGAATCTATACGATGCACTGACACCCCAGGTGCGCGGATTGTTCCAGTCAGTCTGCATCGATGCCAGCGGGAATGACACTCCGCCGACGTCTGCGTTTTCGCCGGTATCGAAAATGACGACACGGGTAATGACCGCATTATTCTCGATGTTTTGCACAAAACCCTGGAATTCCCATTTGTCGTTTGGCGAGATGTAGGTCATGCGCAAGTCAGACATCGTGTGCTCTTTTTGCTCCGAGCCCGGCCAATTGATGTCGTGGCCCCAGTACTTGCTCGAATAGGCCGTCTGGTAATACGGCCGCAAAACCCCGCCATTGGGCAGGGCAATATCGTAGCTGAGCTGCAGGCTGGCCGTGAAATCCGGAGACAGCGCCGGTTTCCAGCCCTTCATGTTGAGGATTCCTGTTGGGTCGCTCAGGTCCTGACGCCCCGGAATATCTCCGAGCGGCGGTATCTGCAGCGCCTGGAACGTACCGAACTCCGCATCCATGAATGCCATCGTAAGGCCGATATACAATTCATCGATCGGTTGCCAGGCCATTTCGACCTCAAGCCCGCTCGCGTCGACTTCGCCGCCATTCTGTACGAACTCGGCAACAGCGGACCCGCCAAGATCAACGAACGACTGCATATGCATATCGCGATACTGATTTACGTACGCCGCAAGATTCAGTCGAAGCGTACCGTCATTAAGCGTCGTCTTTAGACCAACTTCGTAGGCGGTCACTTCTTCCGGGTCGTAGGTTGGGGGAATTCCGGCTCCTATCGGATTCGTGCCACCGGCCCGATATCCGGTTGAAGCTGAAAAGTAGGCCAGTGTTTCGGCATTGACATCAAACTCTACCCCGGCTTTCCAAAGCGTTTCGTCCCAGGATTCTTTACGGCCTTGGCCTGCCAGCGGAACCGGTGGGAAAACACTCCAGTCAAATGGATCTTTCAGCTTTTTGGTGTCCTCAGCCGCACGAAGACCCGCGATCAGACGAACGCGATCTGAAACCGAATATTTTGCATTACCGAAATAGCCGGTGGACTCCGATACGTAATCGCCCTGCGTATCCCAGTGAGGTTCACCGATAACACCGTCGAACATTTCCAGCCAGTTCCAGTTGGCCTTCTGCTCGTAAAAATAGGCGCCAAGCAACCATTCAAGATTGCCATCGGTATTCGACAGGATCTGAAACTCAGTTGACCAAGTGTCCTGATTCGAATCCCAACCCGCGAAATCCGAGGTCTGGGTCCCCGGCGGACCCCAGGTATTTCCATCACTGTAGTCGAAGTCGGAAATCTGGCGACCTTCAAAATTCGTCGAATCGCCGACGAACTTGAACGAGACGGTGTCGAGATGCCAGTTCAGCGTCAGCGTTGTGGACGAGCCGCTATTTTCCGTCGACGATCTCAAGTCGCGACTTACAGTCCAGGGGCCGGCATCGAAATTTGAGGGCGACGTTGCATTGTCAGGCGCAAATGCATGGCCCGGAATAAATGTGCCACCGGCGATACCACCGATTTGCTGGTATCCCCATTGCGCGCCGCCATTGGTGTTCTTATCGGAATACGAAAACTTGAGCGTCGCGTCGAAATTGTCCGACGGTTCCCATCTCGCAGTCGCCCGCACGTACTGGAGATCTTGATCATGCAGATCGTCACTCGTGCCCTGGATAAATGTATTCGTGATGTAGCCGTCGTGGACATCGGACATCGCCGCCACTCGAACTGCAAACGTATTGCCCAATGGGATGTTCACCATACCTTCGAGCTTCTGCCGATTATAGTCGCCATAAAGCGCGGTAACGTAACCATCGAACTGGCCAATTTCTGGCTGGTTCGTAATGACGTTGATAGTGCCACCGAACGTATTGCGCCCGTATAGCGTGCCCTGTGGCCCACGCAGAACCTCAACACGGTTGATGTCAACGTAGGTGCCCCAGGCCTGGGTCGACGTCGGTACGAAGACCCCGTCCTCAAATATACCGACAACCTGTTCAGCTTCGGTACCAACGTTATTGGTCCGTGTACCACGAATCGCAACTCGAACCTCATCGCCCGACTTGCCGAAACGCATACCCGGAACCAATTGATCGAGTCGCGAGATGTCCTCAATTCCGGCCTGCTTCAGCGCTGCGTTGTTCAGCGCCGTTACAGCGATAGAAACATCCTGCACACTCTCTTCGCGCTTGGTCGCCGTAGTAATGATCTCATCCATAATGCCGCCGCCGCTATCGTCACGGTCCTGGGCGATCGCCGGAGCGACACTGCCAGCCAGCGCGATCGCGACTGCGGTCGATACCGCATTGCGCTTGGAAAACTGATAGTTCACCATCTTCTTATGACCCCCTGAGCAAATATTCGGTGTCGCTGGCAGCCGCCAGCGACTTTCGTGTAGGTAGAAACCTCTATCTTTTATACTGCAGTTTGTACTTCGAATGCAAGCCTGTTGCGAGAATTTGTCAACGACCAGCCAGTAACCGTGAAAGCCAATCAATTCACTATTAATCAATCAGTTAAATCACATTTTTTCACCACCACTCGCTTAATTCGCTGTTGTTGAGATGCAACAGATGAGTTTTCATACGAAATTCTTCCAACATATACAATGAGTTACCTTCAGCAGAAAATCTGCTTGTGACTTCGAAGTCTTTTCGGCTCCTGCTGAGACCGGACGCAAGGCTGGCGTGGCACTGTCAAAATTTGCGCAGACTGCCGGCGGCGGCCGGTTGACTGGCCGCCATTGCCCCGTCCACTGGCAAATCCCACCAGTTGATGCCGCGTTTCCGTAGCTCATTCTGACGATGCATCCGATCAAAAAGGTCGACATCCATTTGTTTGAATATGTCGATGATGTCGATCGGTATCCAGTTCTGGATCAGGAAATTGCCATCGCGCTTGTACCAGTCGAAATCGCGAATCGATATCATCTTGCCAGTGGCGGGAATATCCTGATACTGGCCATGATTGGTCGAAAACTTGTAGTCCCAGACGCCGACGCCGGCGTACTGACCTTCGCCATGAAATCCCATGTACCGCCCACCAGGATCAATATCAAGTTCGCGGTCGCCGAAGCCGATCAGCCAGGGGCGCTGATGAAAATCCTGAAATTCTTCGATGCTGTGGGAGGTGCCGATACCCGTCGGCCCCATCCAGTGAAAGTCCGGGTGCCAATAGTGATGTTGCTCCATCGTATTCATGTCTTCCATATCGCGAGCTCGGACATAGCGCATAAGCCCGTCGCCCATGGCTGAGACAAGTTGCTTGGTCTTGCGGCCCTCAAGTTCGTCCTGTTCCATCAACTGAATGCCGTCTCCGCCACGCGGCTTCTGTAATTTGCCGCCCTCACGACCGTACGCATTTGGCAGGACCTGAAACCCCGCCTGCTTGAACACCGCAAGAATATCGAGAATGCAGTAACTTTCGACAATCTTCCCTTCGCGCATGACGAAGAACTGACCGAAGTGAATATTGGTTTTCTTGCCAGTCGCGGGAATACCGAGCCAGTCATGCATGAAAGTGCCGGTCAGATAACCCATCCCCGAAACCCAGTCTTCGTCCTTGTCGACGCCGCCGATGAGGATATCTGCCTTGCGTTTGATGTCCGGAAACGAATGCAACAGTGGCTGCCAAAAATCCTTGATCAACGCATCCGAACCACGGATCTGATTGATTGGCTGCGGGCCGTTCCAGTCAACGTCCTTGTGGAAGGCCTTTTTGACGATGCCTGCAACCTGTTTCGGCTGCGCATGATTCATACGCTGCCAGTATTCCCAAACGACAGCCTTGTTTATCTGATTCCTTGCTTTCCAATCCGACATGACATTTTCCTCGAGTGGGTAGCGGCTGATATTTGCATGAGTTGCATTCGAAGTACAAATCGGGAACGCGGCAGATTAATTACCGTTTTCTATTCGGCCGATCAAGTCGATACCAAATTGGCGATACAGATGAATCATATCCACGAACACCCAGTTCTCCACGTACTTGTCATTTTCGAGCTTCCAAAAATCCAGTCCGTTAAACTCGATCGCTTTGCCGGTCGCCGGGCAGTCGAGATATTCGCCCGTATGTGTGGCTTTGACGCCGGCCCAGCCAGGTCCGCCGCTGTACGCCCCTTCGGCGATCAATGCGTCCAGGTTCTGAACCATTCTGTCAGGGTAAGCATGTAGCCAGTGCTTTTGATGGTAATCCTCAAACTCCTTCAGACCGTCGCAGGCACCTATCCCACCAGGGCCGTACCACTGCACTTGCGGGTGGAAAAAATCTGCCATGCCCATACTTTTGAGTTCTGACCGGTTGTAATTGTTCAGGCCTTCAAATATGAATCGACGGATGTGTTGCAGCGTGTAATCGGACTGATCTATATCCTGGCCGTCCAGCAGCATTCCGTCGCCGGCGCGCGGCGGCGGATATACGCCGTCGGCACCACGACTGGGTGGCAGCACATTGAAGCCCGCCTGCTGCATCAGGTCGATCAGATCAAGTAGAAAATAAGTCTCAACGATCTGATCACCATTGACACGGCAAAACTCGCCCCAGCGAATTCTGACATCTTCGCCGGATGCCGGAATCCCCAGGTAATCAGTGGCGAAGGTCGCATTGAAATAACCAGTGCCGCAGACCCACATGCGACCGTCCTGCTGACCGTCAATGCGGCCGCTCGATTTTCCAGCAAAGAAAATATGTATTTGGCGTTTGACGTCAGGAAACGACTGTAGAAAAGGCAACCAGAATTCACTGGCGAAAGCGTCGGCACCGTGCAGATCGTTTATCGGGTCGGGACCATGCCACAAACTGTTTTGATGCAGATTCTTTTGCGCTGTCGCCATGACCTGTTCGCCAGTTGCGGACTCCAGGGCACGCCAGTACGCCAAGACCAATTGTTTGTTGTGTTGATTGATTTCTCTATTCAATGCTGTTCCTTGTCGACCGGGATATCCCACCAGTCGATGCCTCGCTTGCGCAGTTCGTGCTGGCGATGCATGCGATCGAACAAGTCCACATCCAGTTGTTTGAAGAGATCGATGAGATCGATGGGAATCCAGTTCTGTATGAGGCGGTTACCGTCTCGCTTGTACCAGTCAAAATCGCGCAACGTCATCAACTTGCCGGTCGTCGGTACGTCCTGGTACTGGCCGTGGTGGACAGAGAATGCCTGGTCCCAGATGCCGCCTGCTGCATACTGCCCTTCGCCTATGAAGCCCATGTTGCGTCCGTTCTGTTCGACGTCAAGGTTCCTGTCACCGAATCCGACTAGCCAGGGGCGCTGATGGAAGTCCTGGAATTCCTCAATGTTGTGCGTCGAGCCGATACCCGTGGGGCCCATCCAGTGAAACTCGGGATGCCAGTAATGCTGCTGCTCCATCGTGTTCATGTTTTCCATATCCCGCTCACGCACGAAACGCATCAGGCCATTCCACATCGACTCTACGAGCTGCGTGCTCTTGCGCCCTTCGAGCTCATCCTGCTCCATGAGCAAGATCCCGTCGTCGCCGCGAGGTTTTTGCACCTTGCCGCCCTCACGGCCGTATGCATTTGGCAGGACTTGGAACCCCGCCTGCTTGAAAACAGCAAGAATGTCGAGAATGCAGTAACTCTCTGCGATCTTCCCGTCACGCATGACGAAGAATTGGCCGAAATGGATGTGCGTCTTCTTACCGGTCGCGGGTATCCCTAGCCAGTCATGTACGAATTTGCCAGTCAGGTAGCCGCAGCCGGATACCCAGTCCTCGTCGCTGTCGACGCCACCCATGAGGATGTGGGCATCGCATTTGATATCCGGAAACGAATGCAGTAATGGCTGCCAGAATTCTCCGAGCAGAGCCTCGGAACCGCGGATTCGATTGATCGGTTGCGGTCCGTTCCAGTCAACATCCTTATGGAAGGCCTTGTTGACGATGCCTGGCATTTCTTTCAATTGCGCATGATTCATGCGCTGCCAGAATTCCCAAACAGCGGCTTTGTTTCTCTGATTCCGCGCTGTCCAGTCCACCATGTTTCTCTCCTCCAGGTTGATCGCGGGCGATACTGGCACAAATTGCATTCGAAGTACAAAGCGAGCTACCATCGATCGCGACTGGACAACGCCGGGCCTGGCAAGCCAGAAAACGGGAATCGAAGTTCAAGATGCTGACACGACGACAATTTCTGGAGTCCGGCTGCGCGGTGGCGGCCATGTCCGGAGCGACCACCCTGATCGGCGACGCTAAAGCCGAGATTTCCGCTCGGACGCCGGAGTACCGGGCACTCGTGTGTATCGCACTCGGTGGCGGCGCAGATTCTTTCAACATGCTGGTTCCGACGGACGCCTCGTCGTACCGAAACTACGCGAAGCGTCGCGGTAACCTTGCTCTAAATCGTAATAAATTGCTGCCGTTAGGTGGCGGCGATAGCGAAGGTCGGTCTTACGCATTGCACCATGGCATGCGCGAGATGCATGAGCTGTATTCGGCCGGCGAAGTTGCGCTACTCGCCAACGTGGGACCGCTTCAGGGCCCGGTTCGTGGTTCGGGCAGTGCAGTCACGCCTGACTTGTCACACTCCGACCTCATTGCGCGGTGGCATCGCGGCAGCGCAGATTGCAAATCACACAGCGGATGGGCGGGCAGAATCGCCGACGTGCTGGCAGATAGTGGTTGGCAAGACCGAATGCCAATGAATATCTCGATGTCTGGCAGAAATTTAATGCAGCTTGGGACCTGTTCGGCGGCAGCCAATCTTCAGTCGAGCCCGTATCAGCAGCGCTCTGGTCTGCCGGCCGGCGTCGATTTCTCGTACGTTAACGAGCAGCTGGCGGAGCGAGCTGTCAGTGCCGGTCGACCGGGAAGTGTCCGCCGCAAAACACGATTGCGGGACATAATAGAGAGTGAAAGCAGGTTGATCGTAGAGAACGTTGTTGCAGGGAGTCCTGAGTTCAAGACCCGATTCGCGCTGGATTCGTTTTCGGCAGATCTGGAGCAGGTTGCGCGGATTATCGCGGCGCAGAGCAAGCTGGGGGTTCGCCGGCAGATCTTTTTTGTGCATTTCGACGGCTGGGATCATCATCACAAACTACTCGAAAACCAGGCGATGCTACTGCCGATGCTGAGTCGTGGCCTTGCAGTGTTTCGCGATGCGCTTATCGAGCATGACGCATTTGACGCCGTCACGACATTTACAATCTCGGAATTTGGGCGATCTCTGGAATCAAACGGCAGCGGCTCCGACCACGGCTGGGGTGGTCACCATATAGTCATGGGCGGGGCGGTGCACGGCGGGCGTATCTACGGCCACTATCCGCATCTAGCTAACGGCAGTCCCCTCGACATCGGCGGAGGCGTGTTCGCGCCGACGACATCCATCGAAGAGTATTTCGCAGAACTCGCCCTGTGGTTTGGCACACCCGCTTCGCGACTACGATACGTGCTGCCAAACATCTCTGCGTTTTACTCGTCGTCAAGCAACTTGCCACCATTGGGATTTCTTGCCTGAGCCGACCCTGGCCTCCGCCTTCAAATATGAACAACATTGATCAATTGCTGCGGCGTGCCTACCAGGCACACCAGGCGGGCCGACTTGACGATGCAGAGCGACTTTACCGAGAATTACTTGCGATCGCAGCAGATGACCTGGACGGCTGCAATTTGCTCGGTCTTTTGTATCTCGAATCCGGCAGACCGGAAAAGTCGATTGCACCTCTGAAGAACGCCGTTCGCTTGCGTCCTGATGATCCGCAAGCACATTACAATCTTGGCATCGCGCACAAGGATATGTCGCAATTCGACAAAGCTGCCGAACAATTCCGCAACGTCATGCAGCTTTCTCCACACAACACCGACGCGAGCATAGCTCTTGCCAACGTCCTGCGGGCCAACCACAAGCTCGAAGAGACGAAACAGGCCTTCGACGTTAGCCTGCAACTGACTCCAGAGCACACGGGTGCGAAGCAGGGAATGTCGGACACCCTCAACGAAATCGCAGTAACGAAGAACAAGTCGGGGCATACCGATGAAGCCATTGAGATGCTGCAGGAAGCAGTTTCGTTGCACAGCGGGAATGCCGATGCGCACATGAATCTCGGCATAATTCTTGAACAGGCTGGCAAACCGGAAGCGGCTGCATCGGCGGTGCGTGCAGCGATCAGCGCAAGGCCCGATTTTGCGAACGCCCATTATCAGCTCGCACATTTGCGAGACCATGAATCGACCCCTGCCGAGATTGCGGCGATGCAAACCCTCTTCGATCGCGGCGAAATGAACCGTAAGGACCTAGCGCGCCTTGCGTATGGAATCGGCAAGGCCCTTGAAAAACGCGGCGAGTACGAGCATGAATTTAGCTGGCTAAAGAAAGCGCATGCGTTGATGTCGGGCGAAACCGAATTTGATTCGCGCAAGCAGGCGCAATACGTTGATTCCCTGATCAAACGATTCAAGAGAATCACTCCTGTGCCTGGTACAGACGAATTGCCCGGTACGGAGAACATTATTTTTGTCACAGGAATGCCGAGATCCGGTACGACATTGACAGAGCAAATACTCGCCAGCCATCCAGATGTGCATGGTTCGGGCGAGCACTCGCTGGTTGCAGAGACCGCTGTCCAAATAATGGCCAAAGACATAAAGAATCCGCAGACCATGCTGGCAATTGGAATAACTTTGGCCGAGGGTCTGGCGATGCTCGCCGACGACGCTCGATTTGTGGTGGAAACAACGCCGACGAATTTCTTTCATATAGGACTGATCGCAACACTGCTACCGAGGGCCAGAATCGTTCACTGTATCCGACATCCTTTGGACACCTGCATATCTATCTATCAACACCCATTGTCGCAAGCGCACGCCTACGCACACGTTTTCGAAGACCTCTCGCATTACTACCTGACTCAGCAGCGGCTAATGGACCATTGGCAAGATGCGTTGCCAGGAAGAATTCACTATCAACGTTACGAAGACACGGTCGAGGACCTGGAATCCAACGTGCGCTCGCTGTTGTCCTACTGTGGCATAAGTTTTCATCCTGCGTGTCTCGAATTTCACAAGACCGAGCGAACAATCAAGACGCCGAGTGCGAGCCAGGTGCGACAACCTATTTACAGTAGTTCCGTTGGGCGCTGGAAACGCTATGCGAAGCAACTCGCGCCGCTAAAGGACAAACTCGAGCAGGGGCTCGGCGTCTCGCTTAATTGACGCAAATGGTTAATCAGGGTGAGTCCATCAACTCACGGAAGAACGAGACGTCGCGATCGGCCGCCAACTCACGCATATCACCTTCAAAGAAATGATCGGCGCCTTCATATTCGTGAAATGTGACGGCATGCCCGATTGCCTGCAAAGCATTTGCCAGCGTTTGCGAGTTAGAGCTTTCTGTTGACCTGTCGCCAATCGAGAACTGAATCATGATTGGTACTTCAAGTTCACCAAATCGTGGCGTCAAATCGTCGACTGATGTCGTTGCCCAGTAGGATGCGCCCTTGATCAGACTCGTCGCGAGCTGTGCACGCATTGATACCGCACCGCCCATCGAATGTGACCACATAAAGACATTGCTCAAGTCTGCTTTCTCGATTGCATCGAGTCTTTGCAGCAGCGCGATGACATCATCGGCGTAGGCAGCAACTGCTTCGCGGTTCCGGGTCTTGATGAGGTCGTAGCCTTCCGAGCTGTTATGACCACGATAATCGGGAATGACGACGAGAAAGCCGCGAGAAGTATAGAGCTCCGGAACCGATCGGTAGTAGTCGCCCGGTCGGGAATCTTTGCCTCCAGATGTAATGCCGTATTTTGCAGGATCGGGGACGTAACCGTGATTCGCGATCACTACGGGAAAACCGTTCTCCGGCATGGCGGATTGCGGCGTGGCGATCATCGCGTGCAGTTTGAGCCCCGACGATGGATACGATACAAGATAGGCGCTGAAGCTCGGACCGTCATCGAGGGGTCCTTCATAGGTCAGCGACGAATCGGCGCGCGCGAAACTGACAAGTAGGAGTGCCGATACGAAAATTGCGTGCTTCATCAGAACGCCTTACCAAACAGGAACAGGAACAACATCGTAGCTGCAAAGAATAAGAGCAACAGATAGCTTACTTTGTCTACCTTTCCGGGCACCAAGTACCAGCCCTCTTGCTTTTCCTCGCGTCCTTCCTCGGCGAACTTTTTGATCTGCCCACGGATCGTGTATGGCGAATATTCCTTGCTCGCACCATCGATCAGCACGCTGGCCAAAATGGTAATCACGATGTTGGTCGTCGCGCCGATCAGGCAGTACCAGGGCCAGGCGATATCGGTGTGGTTGGCGATGAACCAGACCATGACAAAGCCGAGAGCGGTGCCGACAAGGACGCCCTTTTCGGTCGCGTGTTTCGAGAAGAAGCCGACGGCGAACATGCCGAGCTGCGCGCCAACAAAGTACGATCCGATGTTGCTGAGAACCAGGAGTATCGAGCCGGTGCTACCCGTCAGCAAGATCGCCGGAACCACGATTATCGCTGCGATTGCGACCGTAAACCAACGTGTCGCATTCAAATAGTGTTCCGGAGAAGCGCCCTTGCGTAGGTATTTCTCGTAGAAGTCGACGGTCATGACGGTCGACATCGAGTTGAAGGCCGAATCCAGACTGGACATCGATGCTGCCATGACGGCGGCAGCGATGAGCCCCATTAGGCCAGGTAGTCCGTACTCGGCGGCAAATTGCAGAATGATGGTGTTGCTGTTCTCAAACTTAGCACCCTGATAATAACTGTAAAACAAGACACCGAGGAAGATAAACAGGAAGTAGATAAAGAAGGCTGCAAAACCCATAGTCAGATAAGACTTTTTCGCATCACCGATTGTTTTTGACGCGAGCGTTCTTTGCACCATCATCTGGTTCGTGCCATAGACCGTGATGTGGTACAGCGCCATGGCGATGATGCCCGACCACGCAGTCGTTGCCTGCGTCAAATCGAATTTAAACTCAAGCGGGTTCAGCTTGCCCTGAGCCTTGAGAACAGACAGCGTGCTGCCAATTGACTCGGGCATGCGATCGACGAGCGCATACAGAATAATCGATGCGCCAACCAGCAGGATTCCTGCCTGTGCGACGTCCGTCCAGATAACCGCGGTAATGCCCCCGAGCGCCGTGTAGATCAATGCAATGATTGTGACGATGATAATCGCATGCACCACGTCGATTCCCGTTATGAACTCGAGTACCAGTGACGTAGCATAGAGAATCGCCGCAGAGGTCATCGTTTGAGATACCAGCCAAATGCTCGAGATCAATGCCCGGGCATGGGGGCCGAAACGCCGTTCCTGATAATCGTAGATAGAGGCGACGCCGCTGTTGTAGAAAAACGGCAGGAATAGAGTGATGACAACAAAGATTACAATTGGGTAATTCGCGTGCAGCGCGATCACCGAGAACCCGTCGGTATAGGCCCACGACGGCCCGCCGAGGAACGACAGTGCGCTGACATACGTTGCGACAACCGATATACCGATCGCCCACCATGGAGTGGTACGATTACCCAGATAAAAATCGTCGGCTGTATTGATGCGCTTGCTCAAGTAGTACCCGAGCAGCAGATTGCCCAGGATATAAACGATCAATATGGTCCAGTTGAGCGCGCCGAATTCAGCCATGCCGTTCTCCCAATGGTGGGGACTTCTTATCTGTTTGTTTAGTGTGCGGTCCAGCCGCCGTCGACTTTGAGACTGTGTCCCGTGACCATACCCGCACCCGGTGACACCAGATACAGAACTGCGGCGACCACGTCATCGAGTGTGGCGAGTTTCTTGAGCGGTATCATGCCGAAAACAAACTCCCTGAATTCGGGATCGTCGAGCATCGGTTTGGTTAACGGCGTTTCGACGAAGGTTGGCGCGACCGAATTGACGCGTATACCGTCCGGCGCCAACTCCACCGCCATCGCCTTGGTGAGCCCCTCGATGGCGTGCTTGGTCATGCAATATACTGTGCGATTTGGCGAACCGATATGCCCCATCTGCGACGACATGTTGACGATCGAGCCTGCGACACTGCTCGCCAGCATAGCCCTGGCCGCGGCTTGGGCAACACGAAAAGCAGCACGCACGTTGAGGTCGATTACAAAATTGAGCGATTCCGCATCCACGTCGACAAACGGCTGCGGCCGATTGCCGCCCGCATTGTTTACCAGGATGCTTAAAGACCGGATTGACTCGATACGCTGCATCAGGCCGTCAGTCGTGACATCTGCGGCCCAGGTTTCGATGCGGCCCGATGCGTGCGCGCGAACTTCAGCCAGTTCGTCTTCGGAGCGGGCCACTGCAATGACGTTGGCGCCGGCGTCGGCGAGACCCTCGGCACAGGCGCGACCGATACCGCGTCCCGCGCCCGTTACCAGCGCTAGCTGTCCCTCAAGCACCACAGACATCCAAGGCTCCGGTTTGCATGCGAATGCAATACTGCCTACCATCGATGCGAAATGGAAGCGAGAAGGATTGCTCCCCTCATGAACAAAGCGGCTAAATCGAACGACAGCAACGCCAAGACCGGACGCAAACGGGCAACCTCTTACGACGTTGCTGAACTCGCCGGCGTCTCGCAATCGGCCGTCTCCCGCGTATTTCAGGACGGAGCCAGCGCGTCCACGGCCATGCGCGACCGGGTTATGGCAGCCGCGGCCAAGCTGGGCTATCGCCCCAATGCTATTGCGCGCGGGTTGATCACGCAGCGCTCCGACATGGTCGCTGTGGTCATCTCCAAACTCACCAACCTTTACTATCCGGAGGTACTCGTGCAATTGACGCAGCGCTTCTCGGAACGCGGCGTACGCGTTCTGCTGTTCGCACTGGAGCGCGAGAGTGACACCGGCAACGTGATCGAGCAAATGCTGCAATACCGTGTCGACGGCATCCTGACGGCCGCGATTTTCACGCCGGCACAGCTCAGCACGATTATTAATGCGCATATCCCGGTGGTTTTTTATAACCGGACCTTAAAAGACCAGCTCGTGAGCTCCGTACGCTGCGACCAGCAGGAAGGCGAACGCTGGCTGGTGGACGAACTCGTCAATGCCGGGCACAAATCGTTCGGCATCGTGGAGGGTCCGGCCGATTCGGTCGTCAGCATCGAACGCAAGGTGGGCGCGCTCGACGAGCTTGCCGAGATGGGTATCGATGACGTGACGACGGTCAGCGGCGATTATGGCTACGAAACGGGTCGCCAGTGTTTCGCGGAACTCGTTGAAAAACACGGTAGCCCGCCCGATGCGGTCATCGCCGCCAACGACGTCATGGCGATCGGCTGTATTGACGAGGCTCGCGAAGCGTTCGGCCTGCAGGTACCTGACGACATTTCGATCGTCGGCTTCGACGGTGTGGGTCCGGCACGATACGCCGCCTACGACGTGACAACCGTGCGCCAGCCCGTCGAGCGCATGACTGAATCCGCAGCGGCGATGCTGCTGGAGCGCATCGAAAACCCAGATCTCTCGCCTGAAAAACGGTCGTTCTCTGGGATTCCGATTCGCGGCGGCTCGGCGCGTTTGCTCCCCGAAGACGCGTGATACAGCAAACGCATGCCCGCGGAGAACGTATTGCTGCTGCCCGGCATGATGTGCGACGAGAGGCTCTGGGCGGATCAGGTCCGGGCGATTGACCAGCCAGTATTTCATGCCGACACGACACGCGCCGAGACGATTGCCGAAATGGCGGCGCAAGCGCTTGTTCACGCACCCGCGCGTTTTGCGATCGCGGGCCTGTCGATGGGCGGCATCCTTGCGTTTGAAATCTGGCGCCAGGCGCCAGCGCGAGTGACGCACATGGCATTGCTCGATACCAATCCGCATGCCGAGGTTCCTGAACGGCAGGCGCTGCGACCGCAGCAGATAGAGACAGCGCTCGCGGGCGGTCTCCGGGACCTCGCAATCGAATCGCTCAAGCCGCTATACCTTGCTGAAGCGCACCGCGACGATGAAAAATTGCTCGGCACGATTCTGGACATGGCGCTGGATCTTGGGCCGGCGGTGTTTCGCCGGCAGTCACTTGCGCTCCGGGACCGGGTCGACGGCGTGCCAACACTGAAAACAATTAATTGCCCGACGGTCGTACTTTGCGGCGGCGAAGACATGCTGTGCCCGGTTGAGTATCACGAATTGATGGCAAAGGAGATTCCGGGTGCGAGGCTCAGAGTCATCGAGGATTGCGGTCATCTTTCATCGCTCGAGCAGCCCGAAATCGTTACCGAGGAGTTATTAGAGCTTTTTGCGCAATGACATCATTGGGGTAATCGCGGCTGGAAGCCGCTCCCACAATTGCTAATCGACTTTTGTGGGGGCGGCTTCCAGCCGCGAATTCCCAAAAATACAAACCAAAAATTGTGGGAGCGGCTTCCAGCCGCGACAGGAACAAAAATGATTATCAGCGAACAACGCATCCTCACCACCCATGTCGGCAGCCTGCCCCGTTCGCAGGCGGTCACCGACACGGTCTTTGCCCACGAAAAAGGCGAATCAGTAGCGAACGCGGCCGACATCATCCGCGACGCAGTCGATGATGTTATTGCACGGCAGGTCGCTGCCGGCGTCGACATCGTCAGCGACGGCGAGATGAGCAAGATCAGCTATGCCACCTACATCAAGGATCGCATAACCGGCTTCGACGGCGACAGCGAACGGCGGGCACCGCGCGATCTCGAGGAGTTCCCCGGTTTCCTGGCGCGACAGGCAAGTTCGGGCGGCACGCCGACCTATCGCCGGCCGTGCTGTGTCGGCGAAATCAAGGTCAAGGACATGGGGCCCGTGACTGAGGACATCGACAACATGAATGCTGCGATAGCGAAGCACAAGCCGACCGAAGGCTTCATGAACGCCGCATCGCCTGGCGTTATCGCCCTGTTCCAGCCGAACAAGCACTACGCCTCTCACCAGGACTACCTAAAGGCACTCGCGGACGCGATGGCACATGAGTACAAAGCGATAGTCGATGCGGGGCTC
>Ga0224508_10001916_pt1 | contig 18248 bp, 24 predicted proteins | sample SF_Jan12_sed_USG_4_FD_170157 | JGI IMG/M metagenome (GOLD analysis project Ga0224508, IMG submission 170157) | Sediment microbial communities from San Francisco Bay, California, United States - SF_Jan12_sed_USGS_21 | ecosystem: Environmental > Aquatic > Marine > Sediment | place: USA... | reverse complement strand
CTTCATCGACTATATGAAAGAGGATTTTGCGGCCGGGGGACGAAGATACGACGTCATTTTCGACATGGTCGCCGGGAGTTCGTATACCGCTTGTATCAAATTACTTGAAACCAACGGACGTTACTTGTCAGGTAACCCTCGCCTGTCGGTAATGCTGCGTTCGATTTTCACAACTTGCTTTACCAGGAAAACGGCCAGGTTTGCTTTTGCCCGGGAAACCAGGGAGGAACTACGAGCGCTCAAAGAGATGATTGAGGACGGAAGTATCGGATCGATCCTCGACAAAGTCTATCCAATGGAGCAGGCGGCCGATGCTCATCGCCGGGTCGAGTCTGAGCGGCGCCTTGGTGCCGTCGTCATTGCTATCGGTGATGGTCGGGTGGACACATGCTCATCTCCGATCCCCAAGTCGTCCTGGCGGACAACACCCGCCTGAGAGACTCGAGTTCGAGCGGCAGCTGCCGCCCGATCAAGGCGGCCCGATTCTGTTCGAAAACAGTACTTTTTCGCCAGATGAAGCGCGTAACGGCCCATCGGATGCATGGGCACAAGACCTCGGCTTACGAGAATCCTGAGATGATCCCCGGCCAACTGAGCCAAATTCCGTAAACAGCACTGACCAACGTAATCAGGGCCGTGCCGCCGGCGCCAATCGCACGACCTTTGTGCGCCATGTTGTCGTGCTTCAGACCGATGGCATGCGCGATCCGCGCAATGATCAACAGGTCGCCTACGACATACAGAAATATGCTGGCGCCACCATTCGCCTCGATAAGACCCATCAGGATCAGCATGATCGGTACGTATTCGAGGAAGTTCTGGTGGACCCGGACGCGCTCGGCCAGTTCCATATTGGCTGGATCGCCGTAAAGTACGGATGTGCCTGACTTGCCGCGGAAGCTGCCCGCACGGAAGCTCAAGACGAGTGCGAAAATCGCGAAGATGCCCGCGTACATTAGAGTAATTGGTAATTGCATGGTTTTATCCTCCGGATTCTTGTTGTAATGCCGTCGGCTTGCAGCCTTATAGTAGACTAAATCGCCGCGAAAACACCGAAGATTTCATCATGTCTCGGTTCGAAAACGCGCAACGCTGGAGAAACCCGTACCGGTTGATCGGGCTCCGGGGTGCGATGAAATCACGATTTGAAAATTTGCTCTCATCGAAAGCGATCGTTCAACCAGCACTCGGTCGAAATAACAACACACGAACTTGATCAGACGCCAAATCAATTAACTACGCGGTCAGTTTTGCGTCCCGTGACTTTGATTTCGTTCAGCGATTCGCTCAGCCACTCGCGCGAGATATGCTTCTTTCTCCTTGCGGAGGCCTTCGTATTTCTGCCCCAGGTCCGAGCGGGCCCATGCCTCAGGATCATGCGGTGCCTCCATCAGATGATGATTCTTGGAATCATCCCACTCATAAATCATCACATACTCGGCATCATTGTCGAGCGGCTTAATTGTAAACGACAGCAGATTTCCGGCGCCGGCCAAAGGATCAAGTACGTTAACGGTGCCATAGACGTAAGTCTGTTCCTTCACCTGTTCCTCACTGAACACTGGAACGTCGCTTAGTACGGGTCCGATTTCCTGCCCGGCGGGTACAAGCTTGTATTGGCCCTGATACGCGATGGCGTTCCCTGTCGTGCGGTCCCGTAAGTCTGTTCTGATCCGTAATTCAACCGTATTGAACTGCCGGGCCAATTCGTCGTGCATCCACAAAGCGCCTTGCCTCTCAAGTTCAGCTTTGAGGACGTCTTTCGGGATTCCCCCGCGCGTCTTTACGCCGGTCCACTTGTGGTCTGAAATGCTCTCGCTTTTAACAAGAACCGGAGCGACATCGTCAAATGGCGTGATGCTGAATTCTGCCTCTGGATCATATAACAGCTCGATCCTGATCTTCGCGATACGAATGTGATTGGGGACTGAGTGCCAACGAATCTCCTCGTATTGCATTTCGTTACGCTCGATCACCTTTTGAGATTCTTCCGGACCGACGAACTCAATTAGCTCATCTGCAATTGCAGCATTGGAAATGAATACATGCAGGAACGCTAACGGCAATATGATCTTCTGCATAGGATCGACTTTCATAATTTCAACAGTTGTAATAGTCTCACAAGCGATCGATTTCAGTCATTTTATCCGAATCTCCTTTAACATGGGCAAGTTGGCCCCTCGACGAACAGTTTTCGAGATCAACGATCTGAATGTCTGCTCCGCCCTGCGGATTCAATCATTGATTTTTTCGTCAATTTGAAAGGCGCCAAAAGCCGCAAGCAGCCAGTTCAACGATCACTCGTTCGCGGCTGTTAGAAGATCGCAGTCCTTTCCGAAACATGCGCGCTGCACGTTATCCACCAAACCGATAAGATTGCATCGACCGTCCAGATCTTCGTCTATCTCGTACAATGATTGCTGCGCAGCTTGGAGTTCGTGTAATTCTTGATTCGGAGACCAGGCAGTGTTCCGGTAAATGAATGACCCATCGTCGCGGATTACGATCCCGATTGAGTGTGGAGCACGCCTTGTCTCAAAGTTGAAGCGATGTGTCACTCCGACTGGGGTTTCATCACGAATTGTCTGCACCCTTGGCCATTTCGAAATCGCAAGTAGCCGATCCCATATACAGGCGATGTCCGGGCGGACCTCGAGTACCGCAACGTGTTCCACGCTACTTGTCTCGCTCGGACATGCCACCAAAAAAACCGCAATCGACACGATACAAATATGACGAAAATTCATCGGCGCTTATTCTTCCGCGATAGGCGATCAATACTGTCAATCAAGCTATTGTATGCCCAGCGATTGCTAGCCACTTTTGGGTCACAAGCAGACCCTGCGTCCGCTCTCACCACTAGAAGACATTCGAACCGCTGAAAATCAAGCACAACGAAAGACAGGACACGGCCGGAAGGGGTCATCACAGGGGTGGATTAAAAGGACTACCAGCGCCGGCAAAAAAAGCCCCTGCATCACAGGGGCTGTATTGTCATGTTCACGGTACAGTGATTACTTCTGAAATTTTATTTCCTGATAGATGGACTGCCCACCGAGTCGCCGCAATTTGCCGCGATCAATGCTAGCGTCGCGGGCTTTTTCGAGGGATCCCTGCAATTTCTTCGTCAAGTCTTCAAAATACTCATTGCTTAGATCAAATGCTGCCCAATTCGGGTGTTCGGTAATCAATATCAGGTCTGGCTCGCCATCTCGTGGAAATGAACTCTGAATAATTCGATACGACACCACGTTGCCGTCTTTGACTTGCTGGTCAAGAAATATCCGCCAAAGACCATTGAGATCATTGATGTATGCATTTAAGGCGCCGGGCTCAAGGTGTACCGCGGACGTTGCGATGACATTGCCATAGTCCCAGTTACGTGTATTGTCTTGTGCGCTTGCCGAAACACTGCATATTGATGCGTACATGAGAATTGCCAGTGCTGCCGTGAGCTTTATTTTCATCTGTTTTCCCCTAATGTCATTGCTTATTTATTTTCTCGCGGAGGATTCCGCTGCCAGCAGTATAATTGATCGTCAAGAAAAATCTAAACCATCGCCCGAAGCATCCTCCACGGATCTTCTCATTGTGGTCGCCGATGCTGGAAATAGCACTTGTGCGTTAAAGGATTGAAACAAAAACGTAAATCGTTCGTGTATATCCGCTTTGGGTTCATTTGCGGCCATTCAGACCAATGTCGGCTCTCCGAGGGCAAGGCGGTCGCCAAGCATAAGGACAGGGGTCGGACCGAGGTATCAGAAACTTGGTCTGAATAATATTGTCACTCTTTCTTCGGCTTCATGCTCGAGACATTACCTGTGCGACGCCACTCGCCGTCGATCTTTTCGTACAGCTCGATCCACGCCCACACTGAGTCAATGTTGACCCTCTCACCAACATCATTCGCACGGGCACCGACAATTTCGACCTGACAAATGACCCAGCCCAACGTGCCGTCGACAGAAACCCGTACGATGGGTTCGATCAGGTCCCGGTATTTCTCGAAGTCGGCCGACTCCAGGTACTGGGTCATGGCGGGCCGGCGTTCGGCCTCGGCAAGAAATCTGACCTCGCCTCGACCACCCCAGATGACCGTAGCGGTCTGTGCCGAAAACAACAAGTCAACGTCGCCAAGTCTGTGGGCTTCAAGAACTTCTTCGTGTAAGCGGAGGAGCTCGTCGACGTCTTTGTTTGCGTTATCGCCGGCTACGGCGACTACTGCGACGGTGGCGACTAGCAGCGCGAACATAGCGCTCAAAACTGGCTTCATCATAAGGTCTCCCGCGTCTTGAAAGGGTTCCCCCCTGAACCTCATCAAATCATGATACTGGAAACTCCACTCCGGCGTCGGCAATGGGTTCATTAGATGCCGTTCTTAGCCATTTAAACCTAACGGCGGCTTTTGCGCGGAAAGCGGCCCCTTTGGCGCGCAGATTACGGAGGCTCAATATTAAACTTCCGCTCTCACCGATAGCAGACGTTTAGCTCGCCTGAAATCACATAAATGAAGGGGCGGCTCGCGGCCAGATGCGGGTTTTTGGCATTCTCATTGCATTTTGACCGCTGAAATCAAAGATTGGCTAAAACGACGGTTTCTTGGATTCATCAGAAGCCGTGTAACATGTGGGCCTTCAGAAATTGACCGTGGTGAAGGTATGATATTTCAGTTGAGTGTAACACCCGTCGCACGAAAATTGCCGCCGTCTGCCTCGGTCGCTTTGGCCCTATTTCTCTCGCTCGTTGGCAATTTCGCCAACGCTGGTGACGTATCCGCCGCAAATAAAGTGGCCGATCAGATGCTTGAGGCAATTGGCGGACGGAAAAACTGGGCTGAGTTGAAAAACACGATAAATGGCTCGGTACAAAACCGCGCGAACGAACCGACGGTCGTGTTTGCCGTTATTACAATGGACTTTGAAAAACCTCGATTTCGAATCGAAACGACCGCGCAGGGTCTTCACCTCATCAGAGTCATCAATGGAGGTGAAAGCTGGCGACTACGGCGCGCAGGCAATATTGAGGGTGTGCCGGATGGCCTCCTGGAAAGCGAACTACGCTGGTATGACGCTCACCTTTATCGGACGATACACAGGATTGCGGCGCGTGATCCGGCGATCAGCTTGAGCCTTGACGATCAAGAACGTCTTCAGGTTTTTGCTAATAGCGAACGTATCCTCTGGTTTAGGCTCGACGCAAAGGGAGAACCGTATGCATTTGGCGCGTATGACGATGAGATAGGTAGCCTTTCTGGGCCGTGGGACTTCCAGCAAGACGGTATCCACCATCCAAGTTGGGTATCCAGCTCAGATGGTACATGGCGTGCGGCCGTGAAGAGACTGAGTTTGAACGTTCCACTGCAAGATCAGATGTTTGATCGGCCCGGCTCGAGTAATTAGACGCGCCCCCCGAAATATATCTAGCCGGCACGAGATACCGCGAAGTGCTCCATCAGTGTCTGGTTTGGGTTCATTAGCAGCCCTTTTGAGTCATTCTAACGCAACGGCGGCTCTTGCACGGGAAGCAGACGATTCGAGGAAGGATTTCAGAGGGTAACTATTGAACTTCCGCTCTCGCCAATAGCAGACGTTCAGTTCGCTGAAAACCGAGTGATTCGTAGGGCGGTAATCGGCCAATTGCGGACAGTTAGTAGCCGTATCTGGATGGATTCTTCAGAACTGCATCCGCCGTACGATCCGCATTCTCAACAAATACCTGCTTTAAGATCGAGATGATTTTGGCACGGTTTCTTGCCCTCACTGCATCATCGAATGCGTCGAGTAGCGCAGCATCAAAGAGCCGTTCATTCACGGTCATTCCTGCGAAGTATTCAGCGTCTCTATTGCGGTCATCAGTCATGACTTCTTCAACGGCTGCTTCGGGTTCAGCAGTGGCCCTTTTGAGCTATTCTAACGCAACAGCGGCTTCTGCGCGTGAAGCGGAAGAAATGGAGCGGGGTCTCCGGTGACCCACTATCAAACGTCAGCTATCACCAGCAGCGGTCATTCAATTCGCCACGAATTCAGCGAAACAACGGGCAGGAGTCGGCCAAAAGGAGACCTTTTCGGTAAAAGAAAACCCGCCACGAGAGCCGGGTTTCCATATCTTCGATTGTCTGTTAGTCCTTACCTAGAAAGGCTGGCTGGCCCTCTTGCTCGAAACGTCCGGTCCACCAGTCCATCACGCTGCTAGAACATCCGAACTTAGCGTGCCCCTCTTCATAACCGCAGGATTCAATGATCTGCGTGAGCGCGGAATTATCGCCCAGGAAGAGTTCGACGCAGAGAAAAAGCAGCTGCTAGAGAGCAACTGATTCGTCGTTTTCGATTGCGACCGGCGGCTGCGTGACCCTATTTATTGGGTCTTTGATTCTCCTCGTACCCTGACCATCCAGGCATTTCGCGCGGCCGATTCTGGCGCAAAGACTAGTGCGACCGAGACGCGAAATTTCTTCTCCGAAGGCCAATGATCGATAATTGGGGGCTTTTGTTCGAAATCTACCCACAATTGATAGTCAGCGTTGGTCAGCGTATTTCGACTCCGCTTCCAACTGCTGTATTTAGTCTCAAGACTCTGCATAAAGCGGTCTGAAAAATGCTGGGCCGATCGTTTGCTTGAGAAATACCAGCCACCAAAAACGCTGCCGATAATTGAGCTACTCGGCGATACGTAAATGCTCAAGGAGTCCACGTGATGATGGCGTTGATGAGGGTCCACAATATGGACGATCGCCCCTGTTATATGATCCCTGCCGATGGCACCTTCAGGCGCTGAAAACTTTGAGCCCAACTTGAACCCCATGAGCTCGCCATCGTTTGCGTCTGCAAGAGCAGACGTGCTCAGAAAGAGCAGGCAGATGAACATTAGTTTGCGCGTTATCACCCTGTTCTATTCCTGTGAAAGAAAACGGTGGTCGAACCAACGGATCTGAAACCGTATCGCCCCGCGTAATCGCTGACTTCTTCTTCGCGCCAGGTGCGCAGATGCAGAATCACATCGTCTATCGTCTCGACCGTCAAGGCGGTGGCGTCGTACTCAGCCTCCTTACACCGCTCTATCATGCGGTTCGTAAGACACATAGCCCAACTACATACCTTCATCAGTGTGCTCCTTCAGGTGCCGCTTTCGGTCAGGAGCGGACTTATTGAACCATTCTAACCTAACGACGGCTTCTGCGCCGTAAGCGGCCCCTTTTGGCGTGAAGATTTCACAGGCTCAATATCAAACTTCCGCTCTCGTCAGGACCAGTCGTTCAAATGCTGAAAATAGTGCAAAACGAAGGACCCGTTTCGGCCATTACCGAATGCTGGGTTTCTTGGTCAATTTGCCTGCCGACTCGCCACAACAACAATCTCGCCGCCGCTACTCCAGGGAGTCCGCGCAAAGTCTCGAAAGAATGTGGCATCCGTAAATCCAGCTCGAGCAAGGAGATGCTCGATCTCATATCGATAGTACCAGCGCAAATGCATTCGAGCAGAGCCAACCAGATCAGTATTTTCGCCCTCAAATCGAAACGTCAAGGCCATCACTTGTGTCGATAAATCTCTGACGACGGTTGCGTATCGTTGCATCTCGTGGCCCTGATACTCGAATGTCGCATCGAGAATCTCAGGATCTTCTTCAACCGCAATCGCAACGAGCTTCGGGTCGAACACGTCAAAAACAAAGACTCCATCCGGTGTCAGGTGACGACGTATGTTCCTAAGTGATGCAAGTTGGCTCTTCGGATCGAGAAGGTGTTGCATTGCGCGAAAAGGAGCGGTTATCAGGGGAACCGACCGGCTCCAAGATCAAAATCCTCGATGCGACCATGTACAAGCGATATATTCTCGGGAGGATTTTTCTCGCGCAGCACTTCCAACATTTCATTCGATGCATCAAGACCCACGCACTCAATACCGGTTTCTGCTGAATCAAGTAGAATTCGCCCTGTTCCGCAACCTAGTTCGAGCAAAGGCCCACCGGTCTCTTCCGCCATTGACCGGTAGAATGCAGAATCACCTGAGGAATCACGGATGACCGCATAGACGCTGTCATATGTACGTGCAACCAAGCGTTCGTATTCCACTTCGTAAGCCATGCAAACCATCATAGCCGGAATACGGCGCAGGCGCTGGTATCGGCCAACTGTCGCTAACAGCTGCTCGAAAGACCCGAGCGTCCCCGTCGATAAATCCTAATCGAGCGGCCGATCGAAATCGGTGACATTAGCGATTTAGTGCGCGAAGCAAACGACGGAAATGGATATCGACACACGGCGTTTGTCCGGATTCAAATACGAGTGTCGCTGATCACCTCTAAATACCAACATGTCACCTTGATTCAGCAAGTGATGTTCACCACCGGCAACAAGCTCGACCTGACCCTGCTCACAGGTCAGATATTCGCGCGTACCCTGTGTATGCGGTACCCCGACCATGCGTCCGCCAGGCGCAAGCTCCGTGCGCGATATCTCGAGTCCGGGCAAGGCCTCCGGCACCAACGGTCTCAGTTTGGCATCTTGCCGCTTGCGCTCACGTACCTTATCGGCGGGAATAAATTCAAATTCACTGCGTGGCGACCCCAACAGCTCCTCGATAGAAACGTTGAGCGCGTTGGCAGCCTTGCTGAGCACGGCGAGTGTCGGATTGGCGGTGCCTGTCTCGAGGCTAGTCCAAGTGGGACGGGGAACGCCAGATAGCTTAGCGATTTGTTGCTGAGACATATTGCGCGATTCGCGCAGTCTGCGGATATTGTGCGCGAGATTTCGATTGATACCAGTCATGTTGATAAAATAGCAACTCGCTATTTAAATAGCAATTCCGTTGTTATACTAACGAAACAAGCCCAGACTGCGGTCAAGCAAAAAGGAGAACATAATGACAATTCGAATGGAACACGCAAACCTGCACGTTCGCCGCTTTGATGACGCGGTCCGATTCTTGAAGACGGCATTTCCGGAATTCTACGTACGCAGTGAAAGTGCCAGTGATGGTCTGCGCTGGATGCATATCGGCACCGACGAAACTTATATTGCCCTGAATGAAACCAACGTCAATCAGGATTCGAATCGGAGGCCATACGACGGCACGCCGGGTGTCAATCATCTCGGATACGAAGTCGACGACGTCGATGCGCTCCAAGAAAGGCTGGCCGCCGCCGGATTCACGGAGTCAACGTATCCGAACAAACATCCGCACCGCAAACGCATCTATTTTTATGATGCCGACGGTAATGATTGGGAGTTCGTACAGTACTTTACGGATAATCCGTCGGAGCGTAATGATTACGACCTTCCGGACACAGACTAGAACGATGCCCGTCCGACAAAACGAGCGACCTGACATCCTGGCAGCGGGGCGTGTTTCCTGGGTGATCTACATTCCTACGCTTAATCAGTTCGGTTGGGCGTACCAGTACTACATTCCTTCTTCGCCGATTCTTTGAGCCCGTGACGCGAAAAAAAGAGGCACCGAAGTGCCTCCTTCCTGTTCGCGCCGGCTAAAAGTGCAGTGTCTCTAATCCTCAAAGTCAGTCTTCGACGTTAAGTGACGCCCACCGTCGTGCAACGGTGAGAAGTGCCAGGCGCGAATCTTCCAGCCGCCCGACTCCTTGACGACCGCGGTGGTTACCCGAGTGCGATAATTCGGCACTGTTCCCGCTGGTGACTCAACGACGCCCTCAAGGTAGTAACGAACCATTACGACTCCGTCACCGAGCTCCGTAGCTTCCGGATAGTAAACTTTCGTGGACTGCGATCCAGCCAGCTGCTCTTCGAGTTGTTCTGCCGTCGCCCTGGAGCTTGAACGGAAAAAGCTGCCATCCGAATTCGCATCCAAGGTCCCTTTTTCGCTGCCCAGGGCGGCTTGTGTTTTGAAATCCTGATCATTTCGAGCTTGCCAGTATTTCTCGATAACAGCCGCTGCTTCATTCTCAGCCGCGGTCTGAGCGTAAGCTCCCGCGGATAACAAAATCAAAAACGACACACATACGATTTGAGTGATTATTCGCATTTTTCTTCCCTCCTTTCAGTTGACTCGCCACCAACCAGTTCGGCGGCTACTTAGACTAATTCAGGCCCTGCAATATTCAGCGTGTAATCTGCAAAGATCTGGGACCATTGCTGCCAGGTCAAACTATGTTCCTGGTTCAACACGCGATGGTTTTGGGCCCGCTCAAGCTTCCGATAATCCGTGATTACTGTCAATCAAACGCTGGCAGTCAGATTTCCCTCAATCCTGATGGGCACTGGGGAATGTGACGACGCCAATACTACTGAGCGATGCAATCACACACCTCGCTGCCCCGATCAAAGATGATCTTCCATTTACCCTGGTCGTAGCGCCAAAGAGATGAAAACTCTCCGATAATTGTACCGTTAGGATCACGCACCGGGCCTGAGCTACGGGCGAGCCTGGCTGAATCGAAAACCTCGACTTCCGCTGGTTCCCACGAGAACGGCGCACCTGGATCGGAGAAGTAACGTGCCCACCAGGTAACTACCTGCTGCTTTCCTCGCAGTGCTTCGTCACCGGCAAAAAATACGGCGTTGTCTGCGATAAATGTCGAAAACGCCTGCTGATCACGGTCGGCCATAGTCTTGGCGAAAGCAGTCTCAGTCTCAAGAACCTGAAGACGAGCTTCTTCAAGGCTAGACACAGGCTGTGCAACACATCCCAATATTGAAAAACAAAGACTCAGAATGAATAAGTTTCGCGATCGCATTTTGAACTCACTCCTACGTGTCTCTGGTGATCAGGGTCCTGATATACGCGCCGTAGAATCCCGATTAAGCTTGATGCCTGCGTCCCAGGCAGCAACCGCCCACAAGCAGCCGCTATGCAATTAGGCGCACTCGTCCATAACAGGGCGAACCTCCCCACCGTTTGGCGGGGCGAAAGGACTCCGAAACGTAAAGGCGTGTTTGCACGGACCATCGGCAATTAGCATGCTCAGTCGCCGCTTCGCCTCATCCAATGTTGGAATATGCCCTGCCTCCATCCACCAAAGAACCAGGTGACTTTCCATTCTTTCAAACCACTCTCGCCTTCGCCGCATTATCGCCAGATGCTCTTCGTTTCGGTACACGAAAGCAGCGAGCGACTCCACGTTGGTCCAAACCGACATATTGACGATCACATTCGGATCATCAAAAGCCTGGATATCCGAGGCGTCGTTCCCATCACCGGTAAGGCGCCAGACAAAACCTGGCTGGGTTTCGGCAATCGCATTGACGCGATCCAGATTGTTAACAAAATCGGCATTATCCGGATGTTCGATAGGCTTCATGAAGTGAGCAACGTTGAGCTGAGCTAAGTGATAGTTGATGTTGTTCTCCTAATAAGTCTCTTTGGCGTCGCCGGTTGCAAATCCGATGTTGTCATCTCGATCGCGTTGTCCGCTTCGAGTTGACTAGCTGGCCCTTGTCTTCATTCGGGCCTAACGGCCGCTAGCGCGCGGCAAGCCGACGTCGAGTGATTGCCGATTAGACGCCTTTGGTTCGGCACGCTCAATTTTGAAACGTTTCGTCACCAAAATCCGGACAGTCTTCTACGGATTCTGGGTCTAGAACGCCTCGTCGGCTATCAGCCAGCCAACACTCGTCGAAGATCGAGCAATAACAGTACGATATCGAGTTTTCCAGATCGGCAATCGCCGCCTGAAACTGGCGCGCGAGGTCCGGATCGGTGACTGTGATCACGTCCACCGTCTCATCCGGACTGAGCACCCGATCACTAACGAAACTCCGACCGACTTTATCGTCGAGCGTGCCGCCGAGGTGCGTGACAACTTGTGTCCAATCACGCATTGGCTCGCCATCGATCATCAAGCGTACAGTACGCATTCTCGCCGGCCCAACGCCCGCATTCGTGAATGACAAAGTAAAGCCCGCTGATTCACCCGAATCATAATCTGCAATTAAAATCTGCACGAATGGCCACACGGCGGCAGCGGTCTGTTGTCGCACGGCCTCAGATTCCGTCAATGCGGCATAAAGAGCCACAACTGCGATGAAAACTCCCGCAACGGACAAGACTGTTTGCCAGAAGGTCAAACGAACGAAAATTCGTTCGGTACCGGAGAGCATCGGTGCAGAATTCGTGTCTTGCGGCCGCTCTTCCTGTGTCTCTGTATCTTCCTCGGACAATTGACTGCTCCACGTTACGTATACGCTAACAATTGCGGTGTCGGGGCTCCATCCCGCGACTCCATGATCGCTTAGTGGTAAGAATTCCGCAATGGGTTATCAGCTGCCCTAAGTACGTGTCCCACCAGTCGCGATATTGGATGTGCCGGGTCTGCATCGCCAGAGCCACAATGCCGATCGTCCCTAGAACGACGATGTTGGCTGCTGAACAATAGTAGATGCTTACCGTCAGCTGACGACCGTAGCAACGTACCGATATTCAGTGCTGATCAGACGATCTGCCACCGAAAAAACCCCGCCATGGAGGCGGGGTTGAAAATGCAATTGCCTGGCGTTTTACAATTAGGGCGTTAGCGCCGCACACAGTGCCGCCAGGTTCCCTTCACTGACATCAGCCGGTCCTGCCTGGAACAGAACTTCGTTCGTTTCGAGATCAAGAATGGCTCGCCCAGCCTCATGGAAAATCAATCCATATCCTGGAAGCGTAATCTTAAAGAAGATACCACTAACCGCCAATACCGGCCGATCGCTGGTAAAGTCGAAGCGATCGTTTTCTAATTCGGCGGGACCTCCATTGATACGAACATCAGGATCTTCCGAATTGTAATAAGTCGAATCACTAAAACTTATATGTTGATTCACATGGGTTAAGAAACCGTCCTGATCAAAATGCACGATAAAGAATCCCTCTACGGTGTAGTCATTGAGTACAACGAAGTCACCGCAATCGCCGACCGCGAAACCGAACGCTTGAACTGGACCAAAGTAAACCTTGTCCGGCGGGACCGCAACGACAGTTGACACCGACCCGACGGCAAGGACCGCAACAATAACAGTGAGACAAGCCCGAAGTGATTTGCCCGAACGTAAGATATCCATGACGCACCTCCAATTAGTACATTGCGAATAATCTCGGTAGCCCGGCCATCTTGGGGTCCTTCGGAAAGTCATCCATGGCTTCTCGGAGGAAGCGAGGACCCGTGGCTTTGCGTCACTGGCTTTCACCAGTTATGCCTTTTTCAGTCAACTTTTTATGCGCCGAAATCGGGAGCATGTCAAATGAGATTCGAATAATATCGGTTAGCAACGATCAATCAATAACTTGACGCTTTGAACGGCAAGTACAGCCAATTTCTTTCTTTGAAAATTGCGCTCGACGCATGAGCTTAAGGATTCGATACCACCTGTGAAATCGTCTTTCGGCCCAGCGCCGTTGCTACTTGATCCTCCGGAACGGGCGCGGTCTCGATGTCGACCATTAGTTCGTGGAAGTTACCGGCAGCTAACGGCCGGGGGCGGCCGCTGCCGAACTACGCGTGAGTCGGCGTGACAGGCAGGTCCTTAGCGACTGAATAAGCCCACAGACCAATTATCGTTCCCACGACCAATTTCAGGGGAGCGATGATGAGTACCGGTATTGTGAGTATCCAGTGTCCGAAATTACCCAGAAGCTCGACAATGAGCGTCTTTATCCAAATGAACATCGGAATGTACTGTGTGATAAACACGTTAACATCTAAATCGAAAAACGAGTAGGTACCGGAAAAAATGATCCAGATCGCCGATGTTATGACCAGCAGCTGAATAACGTTACCCAGATTGGTGATCCAGAATATAGTCATAAGGAATGTACGCATTGCTTCGCTCCGCGATTCACAATTAAGTGGGCGTTGATCAAACACTGCTGCAGGTCATCAGTGGACCCTGAATACAATAATAGCGTAATGGCGGCATCGGAGCGGCTGTTTACAGGCACGAGCGGTCGCCCAATTCTTTATTCGGGAAGGTTTGCTCGAATGAGGTCGGCCGTTTTGTAAAGCGTATCAGCGTCTACTTGCACGCGATGGCGCCTTGACTCGTCGGACGACGAATCGTGAGATGTCCCAAGCATTCGACCGGCGCTTGGAAACTTCTTAAGCTGGGGCGGCCCTATTCCCCAATCGCTGCCCGGTTGTCTGGGTACCACATGGTAATGATAGTGCGGTACTTCCTGCCCACTGTAGACGCCGTTGTTTTGAAACGTAAGTATTCCCAGCGGTTTGTACGTTTCGATCAACGCGAGCGCTGCCTGTTTCGCGGCTTCGATTACGGCCGTCCCTTCTTCTCTCGAAAGGTCGAGCAATGTTTCCGCGTGGCGGCGGGTAACGACGCAGCACTGACCAATCTCGAATTGAGACGGGTTAATGACCGTCAGAGTGTGCTCCGATTCCGCGACTACCGCCCATTTCTTGTCTCGGCCGGACAAACCTTCACAAAACTGACAGGGCTCTTGCCGTGGTAACTCGATCATTTGGGCTTAGTCTGGAAAAAGGAATCATAGTACATTTATCTACGGCCCGGACGGCCGGCGAAAATGTACTCTGACCCCATTCTTCACCAAGAAATATGCTGAATCTGCTATCCGCCGCAGCGCGCCAACAGCATTAATACGATGACGCCTATGATCGTACCCACATAGAGTTTCATGGACACGGTTTTGCCTTCCATGCTTGACATCGCGTCGGAAGCGCCTTTCTTGACACCGGCGAGTGGGTCTGGGCTTTTCGTGAATGTCGGGCCGCTTGGGGCCGAGTCCTGGGTATTCTGTTCCGGCGCAGGATCGGGCTCTGCGTCACTAGTTGCAGGCGTTTCTGTAGTTTCGTTCTTTTTGTCATCGCTCACGAGCGGATCTCCAATGGTTATTAGACGGTACGACTGCTATCGGAAAATTCTAATCCAGGCACGTTCTAGCCAAGATTTGGTGTTTCCACGCCTACTTTGGGCTTATCCCGCGGTAGATGCAAGAGGACTCACCGAAAAGCGACGCCTTTGCATATTGATGTGGTAGCGGGCGCTTAAAACAGCGAGTGTTGTCGTTCAATCATAGTAAGACTGGTCGGCGTTCTGCTATCTTAGAAGCGTCGTCATCCGGGGAAACCGGCGCAATGGAATACGATGAGGAAATTGATAAGTACCTGACGCCGCTGGTAATCGGCGTAACGGGACATCGCGACCTGGTCCCCGTGGAAGTCGACCAGTTGAAATCGTCCGTTGCCGGGTTTATTGCGGAATTGCAGCAGCGCTTTCCGAACACGCCGATCCAGGTGATGACGGCGCTTGCCGAAGGCGCTGATCGACTCGCCGCGCACGTGGCCCTGGACGCGGGAACGAACGTTCAGGCGGTCTTGCCAATGCCCGCAGAAATATATAAGGAGGATTTCGATTCCAGTGCCTCCAAAGCGGACTTCGAGGCGTTATGCGAAAGGTGCGACGTGCTCGCGTTACCTATTTCTGCAACAGAACTGGATGCTCTCGAGCCATCCGGCCCGAATCGTAACCTGCGCTATGCGAACGCCGGCATGTACATAAGCTCGCACTGTCATATCCTGCTCGCCATCTGGGATGGCGTGCAATCCGATAAAGCTGGAGGCACGTCCCAGATCGTCTATTTTCAGCATTACGACCGCTTGCCGGGCCTTGCCGAAAACGTTCCGCGGTCATCCCTGTTTCTGACGGACGACGAATCCGACCTCGTCTATCATATCCTGTGCTCTCGCAGGAAGTCGTCCAGCTCGGGCGACACCGGGCGAACCGTTCAGTCCTCCTGGTTTACGTCGGATCGTGATTCGCCCCGGGTTGAGTCGATGCCGCCACGTTACATTCGCGTATTCGAACACCACGACACATACAATAGCGACGTCGTACGGCAGCTGCGGAGAAACCCGCAATGGCGTTCGACCGAGGCAGATCCACCCCCAACTCCCATGTATGACGCCGCTGCACGAATCCGTGACTTCTTCGATGTCGCCGATATGCTGGCTGATCATTTCCAGAAGCGAATCAACTTGACGCTTGCCTGCATTTATTCGCTCGCATTTCTGACCGGCCTGACGTTTATCCTGTACAGCGAGCTCGCAGGTTTTGACAGGTTAATTTATTTTTTCCTGGCGTCTTTGTTGTTTGGCACACTACTGGCGTTTGTCGCCCAGAAACGCGAGTGGCATCGTAAGTACCTGGACTATCGTGTCCTGGCGGAAGGGTTGCGCGTGCAGTTTTATCGGTCGATCGCGGGGATCTTCGGCGAAGGCTATACCAAGTTCGCGTATGACAATTTCTTGCGCCAGCGAGATATGGAATTGGGCTGGATTCGCAACGTCATGCGAGTAGCCGGTATCCTGACCGATGCACAGGCGCCGCGTACGGACGAGGTTGGCATTCACTTCACTATCGATCATTGGATAGGAACGGAACTGAATGTGGGGCAGCTCGCTTACTATCGCATCAAAGCCCGTCAACGCAGTCGCATGAACCGATTCATCGACACGATCACGCTTGTGTGCCTTTGGGGCGGCATTGTCATTGCCTGTATACTCGCTTTCTTCCTGCACGATCGGGGTGACGATGTACGAGACCCTCTGATTATCCTGATGGGTGTGCTGCCGCTGATCGCAGGCATCGCGGAAGTGTATACGCAGCGCAAGGCAGATCGCGAACTAACCAAACAGTATCAGTTCATGAGCCGCGTTTTTTCCAACGCGCGTCGCCGCCTCGACCAGGCGTCTGACAATGAGGAACGTCGCGAAATACTGCAAGGCGTCGGGGATGCCGCCCTGTCAGAGCATGCCGAATGGATCCTCGTCCACAGGGTCCGCGCACCGGAGCCTGCCGGTTTCTAAACCGGCATCCGGTGATCCGCGTCTGGTATTGCTGCGCCCTTACTTATCAGGTAAATGTGTACGTGGGACTTTGGCGGTGTATTGTCCCGAAAATTCGTCAATATACAGGAACAGCGTAATGTCCGGCGCAGCCAACAGCGACTTATTGAAATCAAAGATCCGGCTGGTCGATCCTCGTCTGCAGGAACAACTCAGTCTGTTTTGGGGGCACCCGAGATTCACAGACGTCTTCGAGCAGCACCTGTATCGCTTGTATCACGCCGTTCATGCAAGCGTGCCAATGATGCAGTGCGCCCTGGAGAGATCACGACAGCTGGCTTCCGAGTGCCGGGTCGCAGCCGAACTCGTACCGTACTTTTCCGAACACATAGAGGAGGAGAAGCAGCACGACGTCTGGCTCCTGGAGGACATGGAAGTGCTGGGTTTGCCGAATGATCCAACTGCCGAACAGATCCCGCCGACGGTTGTTGCAACGCTCATCGGCACCCAGTACTACTACATCAACCATTGTCACCCGATCACGATGATCGGATATCTTGCGGTCGTGGAGGGAAATCCGCCGAGAGCTGAAATGCTTGACCAGATTGTGGCGACAACATCGATTCCGAAGGATGGGCTGCGATCGTTTTATAAGCACGCAGAGATGGACATACACCACAGCGAAGAGGTATGGCGATTACTGGATGATTTACCACTGAGCATGTGGCACAACACGTTGCTGGGTATTAACGCGATGCTTGTGACCGATCAGCTGGCCAATATGTTGGAAGACGTGTTCGCTTCAGTCAATAATGACTGATCGCAGCTATCCCATCCGGGAAAATCATTGATGAACTCAGGTTACAACGCGCTAGAATCGCGATTCGTGCAGAGGAGATGATTCTGGAAAAACCACTTGCAGCGTATACCGGCGGTGACCCTTACATCTTTGTCAGCTACTCGCACAGGGATGAATTGGCCGTGCATTCCGAAATCCGGTTGCTACAGGACCAGGGGATCAATGTATGGTTCGACGAGGGCATCGTTCCCGGCGATGAATGGAGCGAAACTCTGGCCTCGGCTATCAATGGAAGCAGTTGGTTCGTATATTACATTTCGCCGAACTCAGTGGTGTCCGAACATTGCCGACGCGAGCTGACCTACGCAAACGACTGCGGTACGCATGTAATCGGAATCTACCTCGAACCGGCCGAACTCCCGGGCGGCCTGCGACTTTCTCTAGGTAACCGACAACTCATCGATCGATACGGTCTGGAGCCGTCCTTATACCTGGAAAAACTGGGCAAGGTGTTTTCCACCCTGAGCTCAGGTGCCATGCCGCCGACGCTCCGCGCCAAGCTAGCCACCGAAACAGTGGCCGGCGACAAGCGTCGCAGCATCCTCATTGCGCCGTTCAGGAACCTGTCCAAGGCCGACGACGACTACATCAGCGTCGGTCTTGCCGACGAGATTACGATGGCGCTATC
>Ga0224508_10001915_pt1 | contig 18270 bp, 17 predicted proteins | sample SF_Jan12_sed_USG_4_FD_170157 | JGI IMG/M metagenome (GOLD analysis project Ga0224508, IMG submission 170157) | Sediment microbial communities from San Francisco Bay, California, United States - SF_Jan12_sed_USGS_21 | ecosystem: Environmental > Aquatic > Marine > Sediment | place: USA... | reverse complement strand
AACACTTGATGCAAGCAGGAGAGGAGTTCGGTCTTATTTATAGCAGCCTACGGTCTATGCAGATTCGGCGGGTCGAGGCAGGTATTTTGGACTACGGCACTGACATGGATCGCACCATGACGCCGTTCCAGGCAGGTCTTGGCAAGTTTGTCGATCTGTCAAAGTCCGATTTTATCGGCAAACTTGCGCTCGCCGGTGCAGATCCTCGACCGCTCCTCTACGGCATCAAGTGCCTGGCCGGTGCGCCCTCGTATCGTGCACAAGTCGTGTGGCAAGGGCGCGCAGTCGGGCATATACGCTCGACCGCTTGGTCACCGTTTCTCGAGTGCGGGATTGGATACGTGTTTTTTGCTGAACCGGGAGATTGGTTAGGGCGACGTGTTACTGTGCTGACTAAAGGCTCAGAGTTCGACGGCACGGTGGTGTCGTTACCTTTCTATGACGCTGACAAGCGCATTCCCCGTGGCCTTGATACCATGAGGCCTTGACGGCGCATGTATTGTCTACCGTGCGAACTGATGCCGAGATTCAACGCATGAAGGCTTTCCATAGTTCGCTGATGGCGCCGCCCAACTGGTTCCTGTTATCTCACCTTAGGTTCTTGCGGAGGCGATCATGACAGAAGCGCAGATATTCTTATTCGTTGTGACTTCTCTGATCGTGATTATCACACCCGGCCAAGATATGGTGCTGGTAATGTCTCGTTCGGTGGCCCAAGGCTCGAAGGCTGGGGTTGCCACTGCTGCCGGCGTAAGCACGGGACTGTTGGGTCACACGGCGTTGGCGGGGTTTGGTCTCGGAGCGCTATTACGAGCCTCGGAGATGCTATTCGTAGCGGTAAAGGTGATTGGCGCGGTATATCTGTTCTATCTTGGAGCGAAACTTCTGCGAACTCGCCAAGAAGAGCTTGAACTCTCCGGTGCTGGGTCCAGTTCTTTGCGTGCATTGTTTGTTCAGGGAGCCATTTCGAATCTAGCGAATCCCAAAATCGCCATCTTTTATCTTGCGTTCCTTCCGCAATTCATTGAGGCAGATGCATTGCATCCTACCTCCATGCTGTTGGCGCTTGGTGTGGCATTTGCTGTGCTCACCTTTATTGTCAAAGCTCCCATTGGCTACGGGGCTGGCGCGCTATCCAGTTGGATGCGGGCGCGACCGAAAATACAAGTCTGGCTTCATCGTATCAGTGGTGGGGTGCTGATCGCGTTAAGCATGCGACTTGTACTAGAGCGAAGGCTTTGAGCGCGACATCTGAAAGATTTAAGCGCATGAATTTTGAAATTCGAGAAGCCCAACGACACGAGGGAGAGTCAATACTGTCGTTGCTACCCCGGCTTGCTTCGTTCGACATCCCGACGTGGCGGTCACCGCAAGAACTGTGGCAAGGTGATGCTGAAACTCTAAAGCAGTGGATGGCGGGTGAGGCGCCGCACTGCCATGTGTTGGTGGCGGTGGCTGATGCCAATCAGATTGTCGGTACCGTCATGCTGAGGATTGGGCCCGAGTTGCTGAACCGTGAACCTAGTTCACACATTGAAGTATTGGTGGTCACAGCGGAGGCTGAGGGAACTGGAGTAGGTCAGGCATTGATGGTGGCGGCGGAGCGTGTGTCACGCGAGCACGGGGCTCGAACCGTAACCTTGCATGTGTTTGAACAGAACTGGCGAGCGCGTTCAGTCTATCAGCGCCTGGGGTACTCGTCGGAAATCATGCGATTCATCAAGGTTCTGGAGTGAGGAAGATTTTCAATTCTCTCTGCGCCAGGGGGCTAGTATATTTGGGAGGCTCACATGGGAATTCAGCACATCACACATGTTTCTGTTTATGTGCGGGATCAGGACGAGGCACTTATATGGTATACAAGAAAACTCGGGTTCAAAGTGTGTGACGACAATAGTGATCTCGTACCAGGCTTCCGATGGTTGACGATTTCGCCGCCGGGAGATGATTCCACTCGGATCGTATTGATGCCAGTGTGTGAAGAACGGGACGAAGTGCGAATCGGGAATAACGGTATGTGCGTTCTAGCTACGGATAATTGCCGTGAAGACAGTCGGATCCTGGAGAAACGAGGGGTAAAAATCGTCGATCCACCTACGGATCTACCCTGGGGTATTTCCGCGATAATTTCGGATCTCTACGGCAATCCGTACAATCTGGTAGAAGTAGGAAAAGGTTAGACTAGGATTTGACGCGTCCTGGGGTACCGTGGTTTTGCGCCAACGCGATTGCCTTAAGTATTCAGCGACAGAGACGAAAAATGATCAAACACACAGGTGGTTGTCATTGCGGTAGAGTGAGATTCGAGGTTCTGGCCCCGGAGGACATCCCGGCATCGGAATGTAACTGCTCGATTTGTACCAAGTCGGGTCACGTCGGTCTAATTGTCCCTAAAGAACGTTTCACGCTGTTGCAGGGCGAGGGTTTGCTAAGCACATACACTTTTAATACGGGTGTGGCGAAACATTTGTTTTGCTCGCACTGCGGGATCAAGTCGTTTTATATCCCGCGTTCTCATCCGGACGGTGTCAGTGTGAATGTGAGTTGCCTTGACGCGGGCACGGTCAAAAGTGTGAGGGCTAAACCTTTCAATGGGCAAGAGTGGGAGAAGCAACATCCCAGTGGTCGAGCGGAGAGTTATCCGGAGTGAGCGAAACAGTGCGGCGAATTCAAGGCAAGTGTCATTGCGGCAATATTCGCTTTACATTCTTGTGGCCCGACTCGGGTGCTAAGATACCTGTAAGAGCATGCAGTTGTACGTTTTGCATCAAGCATGGAGGGGTCTATACCTCGCATCCTAAGGGGCAGGTAGATATTCAGGTCGAGAATGAATCGCTTCTAACGCGGTATCGTTTTGGCACTGGAACAGCAGAGTTCTTCATCTGTTCGTCTTGCGGTGTGGTTCCCATTGTCACCAGTACGATCGACGGGGACGAGTATGCCGTTGTAAACGTCAACAGCTTTGAAGGTGTGAAGCGATCGGAACTTGATCAATCGATTTCCGACTTTGACGGCGAGACAACCGAAAGTCGCCTAGCAAGACGCAAACGGAACTGGATCCCTAACGTGAGTGTGAAGTTAGGACCCTACAATTGATCGTGGTATTGATCATGACGACGAAGCCACGCCATAGTATAAGGCAAGTGATCTTCGTCACGCCCCTTAGGCACCAGATCCATGTAATGGTAGGCGCCATTTAGCATGTCTAAGCCACGCGCATAACACGAATATGTATGGAACACTTCTCCTTGTTCGTTTTTGTAGAACACACTGATTCCAGGCGCTTCCTCGCTAGGAAACTTACCGACGCGATAGTTGTAGAACATCTCGCCCCTTTCCATCTCATCAGGTGTGAATGACACATGAGAATCGTAATTGAAGTCTGTGCCATGCGATGACACCCACTTAAAGTTCCAACCCATACGCTTCTTATAGGCTTCCAATGTCTCCAATCGCGCCCTTGAGACGACAATCAAGTTGATATCACGATGGTTGAGATGAATCCCAATCCCGTTGTAATTGTCAGCCCAAAAGGAACAACTGGGACAGCCTTCCTCCCAGTCCGGTCCGTACATGAAGTGAGAAATGATTAGCTGACTTCGGCCTTCGAACAAATCGGCTAGGGTCTCGTTACCGTTCGGACCGTCGAACACATACTCTTTCTCGACCTTTTCCCAAGGGAGCGCGCGCCGCTCTTGACTCAATTGATCACGCAATCGAGTAAGTTCCTTCTCTTTTGTCAAGAGTTCTTTACGGGCAACAAGCCATTCGTCTCTCGACACTACTTCATGATGTTGCATGTTTATCCTCCTTTGATTCGCGTTTGCTCGTAAGGTGTCGCGATGCAAGCGGCGACAGAGGCATGAGGATCCGTAGCGCAGAGCGCGCCAACAAGTCTCACTCTAATAGGGAACTTGCGACGCGCTCATTCCGTCCGAGTGCCTCGACTGGTCGGACATCGGTCACAGCTTGGTCGCAACAACAGCAAACTGCGATGGCAGCGCTAAAGAAAGAGCCTTAGTACTCGCATACGTCTCCAACCGTGCATGTAACTCGAAATTGCACGTGACTTGGAACCACTCCTTACATATCTATTGCTTCGGCAACTTCGACTGATCCGCCTACGGAAAGAATGGGACAACCTTTTGCTTTTCCCAGCGCGTCATCGAGACTCGAAGCTTCTACTAAGCTATAGCCGCTGGCGGGATTGGCACCCCCGTTGCTGACTACAGAACCACCGCTTTGCACCGTTGATGACATGCCTACCGGATTACCACCATCGACGACGGCACTGCCCATCGAGCCAAACCATTGGCCCCAAGCATCCATAACTTTTGCTATTTCTTCCTGAGATTCAGGTTTGCTGCCGCCGTGATACACGAACAGATATTTTGCCATTTGGAATCTCCCGTCATTGAGTTGAAATGACTGTAGGTCCGGCGTTTTCACGGGACCTACAGGTGACCGCGGAGCCCTTACGTTGCCAAGGCCGAGCGAATTAGAGACTATCACTATCAATTCTCAGTTACAGTGGGCAAATTACTGATCAAAACCAGTGTAAAATGTGGAAACTGCACATTTGGCCCAATGTCCGACTACCATACCAACGCTCTCAATGAGGCATTGCAGCGCCTTAGCGACAGCCGCTTCCTGCCGGCGGCCGTCAGGTATCTGACGGATAATTCCACCGCCATCAACGCGGAGTTGCGCGAAACGGTGCTCGCCGAGATACCGGCATTCTCTGAGTCCAGAAATCCGGACATCCTGCCCGAGCTCGCCCAGCACGGTCCCCAACATACGATTGAAATACTACGTTTGCTGGACGGCGAGCCTGTAGGGGACTTCGAATTCGTGCGCCAGCATGCCCGGCGGCGTGCTGAGCAGCGTTTCCCATTAGAGGCGACACTGCACGCTTATCGCTGTGGTCATAAAATCTTTTCGCGTTGGGTGCGCGAGGCAACACTGGCAGCAGTATCGTCCGCTAAAGATGCCCAGCAAATTGTCGCTGCGGTTGCGGATTTCACGATCGAATACACCGATGCGATCAGTACGATCGCCGCCAGCGCCTATGTGTCCCAAACGCGTTTACTGGCTGATGTCGCTGGTGACCATCGTGCTGAGTTGCTTAATATTTTGCTCGATGGCTACGACGAGTCGGACGGTCGCGTAGCGAAGATATTACGCGACGCGGGTTTCCTCGATAGGCGTCAGTCGTTCTGCGTCGTATTGGCACAGCCTGTAGATCCCGCCGAAATGCTGAATCCGGCGCGCGCGCGCCGCTTGGCCGATTCGATTGACAAGATTTTGCAGGGATCACCCGCGCGTCGTCTCATCGATGTACGTGACAATAAGGTGACCACGATATTTTCCGATATTCGCCGCGCGTCCGGCTGGACCGCGCCGCATACCGAGCTGGCCAAACGAATATCGGCAGACCTATCGATGGTCGGCAACGCCGCCCTTATCGGGGTCAGCAATGACGTGCCATCGACATCGCAGGTTCCGACCGCCCACAGTGAGGCACTGCTCGCGCTCGAACTCGCCGACGTTACTCATCGCGTTGTACAATTTTCTGAGATTCCAACGAGGCGCTTGATGTTGCATTTGGCGGGCGAAGAATTTCAGCGAGTATTGCCTGTGTGGTCTAGTGAGTTCTTCGTAGCCGATGAAAAGGCTGGTGGTTCTTTGGTCGCGACGATACGGGCCTACGCGAACGCTAATATGAATGTGCTGAAAGCTGCAGAGCAGTTGTCGGTGCATCCCAATACGATCTATTCCAGATTTCAAAAAATCCTCGATATCACGGGATTGGACGCAAGGTCTTATCACACACTAACTGAGTTGCTCATCGTAGCCGATTGCATGCGTCGTTCAACTGTTGACGCGCCGTGATTCGGCGATGTTCACCTTGTGGCAGCAAGGCCGAAACACATTGTTCAGTGGCATGCGACGAACGTCGCGTTACTCAAGGTATGCCTTCAGCGGCTCCCAATACATTTTGTGCCAGCCGCTCTCGAGATGTTCAGCCGCACCTTCCGGAAACCCCGTGTGCTCCAGGTCGACTGTGGTCGAAGGGCCCGATTCGTTGATTTCGAATTTCACGATTGAATAAGTTCCTTCCGGCCATGCACCGACGCGCCAAGCCTGAACGATCCGCTTGTTTGGAATTAACTCTAGGTGACGACCAGCGACCTGACCCCCAAAGCATGAAAATGCGCCACCCTCGGCTTGCGCAATTTCGGCTGGCGCTCCTGTCACTTTGCCAAATTCTTTTGCAGACATTAAGGCGTTGTAGATCTTCTCCGGACTGGTCTTGATCGTGACTGTCTGATTTATCGCCATGATGAGCTCGCTAGTTCTGAATGTGCAGGATTGTAATATTAGATCTTATGGTTTTCCTCAAGGCTGCGGAAGCTACGAATTAAGTGCGATGGTCCCGTTGTAACTACGACGTAGCTTCAACACCTTTTTGACGTATGCTTGTGTTTCCGGATACGGCGGTATCCCTTGATATTTCCGTACTGTGCTCACCCCCGCGTTGTAAGCCGCTAGGGCAAGGGATATGTCGTTGTCAAACACTCCAAGCAGATACTTTAGATGCAGCACCCCACCGCGGATGTTTTCGCTGGGGTCTGTGGCGTCACGTACACCATATTGCTCGGCGGTATACGGCATGAGCTGCATCAGTCCAGTGGCACCGCATCTGGAAACAGCCGACGGATTGAACGAAGATTCTGCGTGGATCACCGCTTTTACTAAGTCAGTATCCATGTCGTGAGATCCGGCAATCTCTGCGGCCAGTTTCTTGATGCTAGATACTGTCGGTCGCTTTTTTGCAGACCTTTGTGGTGCTGCCATCGCAACCATCTCATATACGTGCTTCAGCGACTCAGATCCGATCTGGTTAGTTTTTATGTGAGTTGGCCGGCGCTCGGACAATGAGCCATCAACAGCCGCAGGTTCTCGAGAAGGAAACGGGTCAGTCACCGATACACTGGGCCATATGAGCCCTACTAGTACAATTAGTCCGCCGACGCGCATGACACCCCCTGGTACTCTTTGTTTTGGAAAGGGGCATTTATAAGGCTAAGCGGTAAGTCGATCTATTGGCCCTTGGTACAAGGTTTTGGAGAATTGATTAAAGTTTGCTTGACATTTAGCCGCATTAGTGTGCCTTCTACGAATCTCCCCTGCCTCCCGTGATAAATCACGCTGGCCGAGTGAGCAGGCATTGGCCGAAATCAATGTGACGTCTTGTGATCCTTAGCGGTCAGGATATTGGGAGTCGGTCCTATAGCTCGCGATCAGAATGAGCGACCCGGACCCTGCCGGGTGGATTCACCTGTTAGATATCGCGCTCTTTCATCCACTGCTGAAACCGCTTCCAAGATCCTCCATCAGGGTGTTCGGCGAATACTTCGTGAACCTGCTTATGTTTTTGCGCGCTTTTGTCGAGCAGGTCGTCGAAAGTCTTTCCACGAGCTTGGCGCCACATAAGCCACACGATCAACCCGGTCAAAGGGTAAAGCAAATAACCTAAATACGTCATATCACCGTCAACCAAGGATGGATGCCAAGCCTCCGCCGCGTCTGTATATGTAGTATTCTAACCCGACTCTTGCATCTCATTCACTGAAGCGGCCCCATTTATGTGCACCACCGAATCGTTCTTTTGAAGTGCAACATGTGCGTTGCGAATGCTCGAGTCGGCGCTAATTGGCAGTATGTATCTTGCCCCCGCGATCGGTGATTTCGTCAGATTTGTGCCTAATTCGATGGTGGCGTGGATGAATGAGAGGGCAGTCAACGTTTCATTGCGTAGGATCAAGGAAAATCTTGGGGCGCTGGAGAAATATCGGATGCGGCAAGCAAGACCCGTGTAGCTCTGCCCATGAGAAATGACTCAGCGCAAGCCCCCTCTACGGACGGCATTGTCTTTCAGACCCGTGGCCTAACCAAAGTCTACGATATGGGACAGGTGCAGGTGCATGCGCTACGTGGGGTGGATCTCGATCTATATTCCGGTGAGCTAGTCGTATTGTTAGGGGCGTCTGGTAGCGGCAAGTCTACTTTGCTTAACATTCTAGGTGGCCTTGATACCGCTACTTCTGGGGCCGTGTCTTATTGTGGGCACGACCTGACTACAGCGGGCGACAAAGAGCTGACACAGTATCGGCGTGAGCATGTGGGTTTCGTGTTTCAGTTCTACAACTTGATTCCCAGTCTGACTGCACGTGAGAACGTGGCGATCGTTACTGAAATCGCCACGAACCCGATGCAACCCGATGCCGCGCTTGGATTGGTGGACTTAAGCGATCGACTGGATCACTTTCCCGCGCAGTTGTCAGGTGGTGAACAGCAACGTGTCGCCATTGCACGCGCCATTGCCAAGCAACCTGCGGTGTTGCTCTGCGATGAACCCACCGGGGCATTGGATTCGACCACCGGCATAAAGGTGCTTGAAGCTCTGGAGCGGGTCAATCGTGAACTTGGCACCACTACTGTCCTGATCACGCACAATGCGGCAATAGCGGACATGGCGGACCGTGTGCTGTTTCTGGGAGATGGCGCCATTACCCGCATTGAGCGCAATACCAAAAAGAAACCCCCCACTGAGTTGACTTGGTAGGCCATGCGCGCAATAGAGAAGAAACTCTTTCGAGAGTTGTGGCAGATGAAGGGCCAGGCCCTTGCCATTGCATTAGTGATCACCAGTGGTGTTGCGACCTTTGTGATGTCACTGACGACGTTGGACTCACTTCTCATTACCCAATCTACCTACTACCGCAATTACCACTTCGCCGATGTTTTTGCGTCGTTGAAGCGTGCACCCGATGAACTACGTAGCCGCATTGCGGCCATCCCAGGTGTAGATCAAGTAGAGACTCGGGTCGTCGGTATGGCGAACATCGATGTCGAAGGCTTTGACGAGCCTGTGGTTGGACAGTTCACCTCCATATCCGATGCGGGCCAGCCCCTGCTGAATCAACTCTATATAAAGAGCGGTCGATTGGTCGATGCCGGTCGTGATGACGAGGTTGTCTTGAGTGATACGTTTGCCGGTGCCCACGGACTCAGGCCGGGTGATCGCATTAGCGCAGTGATTAACGGACGTGGACGCACATTGCGGGTGGTGGGACTCGCACTTTCACCGGAGTATATCTATCAGGTCGGCCCCGGTGCGTTGTTTCCGGATGACAAACGCTTTGGCGTGATGTGGATGGCACGTACACCGCTAGGCACGGCATTTGATATGGACGGAGCATTTAACGATGTGGTGTTGAGCCTCTCAGCAGACGCTAATCTCGAAGTTGTGCTTGAGCGTCTTGATAACCTACTCAAACCCTACGGCGGCCTGGATGCGATCGGACGTGAAGATCAGCTTTCTCACGATTATCTGTCTGAAGAATTTCGCATGTTGAAAACTCTTGCGACTCTCTTTCCGATGATCTTTCTTGGTGTGGCTGCTTTCCTGCTGAACGTAGTGGTGAGCCGCCTGATCGGCACTCAGCGTGAGATTATTGCGGCTCTTAAGGCGTTTGGTTACAGCAACACAAGCGTGGGCGTCCACTATCTAAAGCTAGTACTCCTTATCGTTGCGGCGGGAGTGGTGGGTGGATTGATTGCGGGAGCCTGGCTAGGTCGGGGAATGAGCGAGATATATGTCGAGTTTTATCGCTTTCCCTTTCTGATGTATGAGATTGGACCTGAGATTGCGCTTGCTGGGGCGCTGATTAGCGCGATAGCTGCGACAGTGGGCACGTTGCATGCCGTGCGCAAGGCGGCGCAACTCCCACCTGCTGAGGCGATGCGACCTGAACCTCCGGCGCGCTATCGTGAGACTTTGGTCGAGCGCGTTGGACTTAAGCGTTTTTTGTCACAACCGAGCCGTATGATTGCTCGCCACATAGAGCGACAACCCATGAAATCGACACTCACGGTAATCGGTATCGCATTTTCGTGTGCCATTATGATGCTGGGTTCGTTTCAGGAAGACGCGATAGATTTTATGATGGACGTGCAATACGGACTTGCGAGCCGCGAAGATATGACCATCAGCTTTGTCGAGCCGACTTCCAAACGCGCGGTATACGATCTACTGAGCCTGGGTGGTGCCCACGATGCAGAGGTGTATCGTCTAGTTCCCGCCCGACTGCGATTCGGCCACCGTAGTCGTCGCACAGCCATTCAAGGGTTGGAAGCCGAAGGTGAACTCAGACGAGTACTCGATGCACGGTTGCAGCCACTTGATTTGCCTCTAAACGGCATCGTGTTGACCGATCGTCTGGCTGAGATCCTTGAAGTTCAACCAGGAGATTTGCTAACCGTTGAGGTGCTTGAGGGCAGTCGACCGACACTGCAAGTGCCAGTCGCCGGGCTGGTCAATGAATTCGTTGGCCTCTCGGCATACATGCACCGCAGTACACTCAATCGTCTGATGCGCGAAGGTGAAACCATATCTGGGGTTTACCTCACTGCCGATTCGCAATACCACAGCGAGATCTATCGCGAGCTCAAAAAAATGCCACGGGTCGCAGGAACGGTGGTGCGCATGAATGCGGTGAAGAGCTTTTATGAAACCTTCGCCGAAACTGTGTTGGTGTTTGCCTTCATCAATACCTTGCTAGCGGGAACAGTGGCGTTCGGTGTGGTGTACAACAGCGCGCGCATCGCAGTTGCAGAACGAGGCCGAGAGCTCGCGAGCTTGCGCGTGCTCGGGTTCTCCCGTGGCGAGATCTCTTACATAATGCTAGGTGAATTGGGGTTGTTGACGTTGATAGCCATTCCCACGGGGTTTGTCATCGGGCGCGGATTGTGTGGCTATATTGCCAATAACCTGCAAACCGATTTGTATCGGGTGCCGCTTGTGCTTGAGCCCACGACCTACGCCTTTGCAGCGACAGTTGTGCTCGTTGCGGCGATACTGTCCGGCCTCATCGTGCGCAGGCGGTTGGATCATCTTGATTTAATCGCTGTGCTGAAGACCAAAGAGTGATAGGCAATGGGCACGCGTCTATATTAGCGCGCAGATATTAATGAAAAGATCTTTTGGCTTAATCATTCTCGCCGTTGCCATCGCGGCCGCACTCGCTTACGGATTCAGGCCGACGCCTATCTTGATAGAGGCGACCCAAGTCAGTCGTGGACCCTTGCGGGTGACTGTTGAGGAAGAGGGCAAGGCACGGGTGATCGATCGTTTTGTGTTGTCTGCGCCGGTGGCTGGGTTTTCCCGTCGTATCGAATTGGAGGTAGGGGACGTGGTGGGGCAGGGTCAAGTGATGGCGTTACTTGAACCGCTGCGCTCAAATGTTCTGGACCCGAGAGCTCGAGCCGAAGCTCAAGCGCGCGTGGCCGCCGCCCAGGCATCTTTGCTCGCCGCCGAACAGAATACACAAGCCGCTAAGGCAGACGCTGATGTGGCAAGTGCCAATCTGGCACGCATCCGTCTTTTGTATGAGGCCAACAATGTGTCGCGAGAGGCAATGGATGAGGCCAAGGCGCGCTCGCAGATGACCGGAGCGTCGTTGCGTTCGGCGGAGTTCAATGTCGAAGTAGCACGACATCAGCTCGAGGGGGCGCGTACTGCATTACGTTACTCCGCGGCACAAGGGACAACTAACACGGACGAGATCGTGCAGATTAAAGCGCCGGTGGACGGTAGTGTGCTTAGGATTCAGCATAAGAGTGAAGGGGTGGTCAACGCAGGTGAGGCTCTACTGGAAATCGGGAATCCACGCAGTTTGGAAGTGGAAGTCGATGTGTTATCCGCCGACGCCGTGCGTATTGCGTCAGGCACGCCGGTGTTGTTCGAACGCTGGGGCGGCGATGAGGCATTGGAGGGCGAAGTGAGGACGGTAGAGCCAGTGGGCTTTACCAAGATCTCTGCGTTAGGCGTGGAGGAACAGCGAGTGCTAGTGATCGCGGACATCACATCGCCGAGGGAACGGTGGGAACGTCTTGGCGATGGCTATCGTCTAGAGGCCAAGTTCATCTTGTGGGAAGGTGATGATGTGCTGCAGGTTCCGGCAAGTGCGCTTTTTCGTCACGACGGTAATTGGGCACTATTTGCGGTGGAGGATGAGAAGGCCCTGCGTCGCGAGGTCGAGTTAGGACATCGTGGTAGCTTCACCGTAGAGATCAAAACAGGAGTCAATGAGAATAAAGTGGTCGTTCTCCATCCGGATGACTCCATTGAAGATGGATCTCGGGTGCGGATCCGCTGAGCGACGTGTGCCGTTAGACATTTGTTATATTCCCAATCGGTAGGGTGGCCGAAGTTCGGCCATCTCCCTCACCCAAATAAATGAAAAGCCTGTGAATCGAAAGTCTCGTCGAGCCGCCCTAAAGCACATGGAGAAATCCAAGCCCAGTTCGGGATTGGGGGTCGACGCTGCCACTCAACAACTGTTGGCGGCTGCGGCTGAGCGTTATCGCAGCGGGCGCATGGCCGAGGCTGAGGCGTTGTGTCAACAAGTGCTCGCTAAAGTGACGAACCAACCGGATGCATTGCATCTCCTTGGTGTCACGGCAGCGCAGAGCGGGCGACTCGGCGAAGCGAGGCAGTTGCTGGAACGTGCCGTGGCAGTGCAGGCCAACGATGCAGAGCTTTTGAATAGCCTTGCCAATGTGCATGCAAGCCAGGGTCAGCTCAGTCACGCCGCGCAGCGTTATCGAGAGGTGCTTGCCATCGCCCCCCGTCATGCCGGCGCTTGGTACAATTTGGGTAACGTCCTTTTTCGGCAGGCACAATTCGCAGACGCAGCAAAAAGCTATCGCAAGGCGATCGAATGTAGACCAGACTGGTCGGATGCGCACTGTAATTTGGGACAGGCGCTTGACGCCTTGGGCGATAGCAATGCCGCGCTAACCCATTACCAAAGTGCAGTCGCTCTTCGACCCGATTCTGTTGAAGGCCACTTTAGTTTTGCTGTTGCCCTTGAGCGTCGGTCCGACTATGACAACGCCAAAGCACACTATGAGCTTACCCTTGCACTCAAACCTGACTTCACCGCTGCGCTGATTAACCTTGGGATGCTGCTGCAGGACCGCGGCGATCAGGAGACTGCTATCGAGTTGTTCCAACGTGCTCTTATTGTCGATCCAAACTTGGCGGATGTTCATGCCAACATCGGTCTAGCTCTGTTGAACCAGGATAAATTGGAACAGGCGGATGCCTCGTTCGTTCGTGCCCTTGAAATAGACCGCGAACTCATTGCTGCACGTTGGTTAAGACCTCGATTGCTGCCCGTGCTCTATGACACTGAAGCAGAAATCGATGAGTATCGTTCGCATTACGCCGAAGGTCTTCAAAAACTCGAAGCAATGGTGGATGAGATTGACGCAGACTCGGTTGACACAGCCATCATCGGCCTTGCGCTTAGGACTAACTTTCACCTCAACTATCAGGGTCGCGACGACATCGAGTTGCAGCGCCAATGGGGCGCGCTGGTTAGCCGTGTGGTCGGAGCAAAATATCCTAATTGGACGTCGACGTGTCCACCGTCTGTACGGTTAAACCGACCACTGCGTGTTGGGTTTGCCTGTGCATATCTGTGGAACCACACGGTAGGCAAACTATTTCGCGGTTGGATTGAGGGTCTCGATAGCTCGCGCTTCACAGTCTATTGTTATCACCTGGGTGTGCACACGGATTCGGTTACTGAAGTGTTGCGAGAGCGTAGTCATCGCTTCTACCAGGTTGAGCAAGATTTCTTCTACCGAGACCAACAAACCTTTGCCTCAGTGTGCGCACACATTTGTGATGATGTGCTGGATGTCCTGATCTACCCGGAGATTGGAATGGATCCGGGCACTGCGCTGATGGCCGGTTTGCGTCTGGCGCCCGTTCAGGCGATGGCCTGGGGTCATCCCGTTACCTCCGGCTTGCCCACGGTGGATTATTTTCTCTCCAGCGATCTAATGGAACCACTGAACTCAGAGAGCCAATACTCTGAGCAGTTGGTTCGTCTGCCTAACTTGTCTATCTGTTACGCCCGTCCGGATTTAGGCGTGGCCGCAAAGACACGCGCTGACTTCGGATTTCCACATGAAAGCACTGTCTACCTCTCGTGTCAGTCGCTTTACAAATACCTTCCGCAATACGATTGGATACTGCCCGCCATTGCGCGAGAAGTGACGGCTGCGCGATTTGTCTTCCTCGCCCATTTGGTGCCGGCGATTACAGAGAAGTTTCGCAGTCGATTGCGGCAGGCCTTCGACGAAGTCGGGTTAGATATGGATGCGCATTGTACGTTTTTACCTCGGCTGAGCCAGCGCGACTACTACGATCTCAATCTCAACGCAGATATTTATCTCGACACTATGGGTTGGTCGGGCGGTAATTCAACCATAGAGGCAGTAACGGCGGGGTTGCCCGTAGTCACCTGCCCAGGTTCGCTGATGCGAGCCCGTCACTCCTATGCGGTGCTGAAATGCTTGAGTGTTGAGGAAACCATTGGCGGGTCTCCACAAAACTATATCGATATCGCGGTCCGTTTGGGACAGGATACGGACTGGCGCCGCGAGGTCACCAGCAAAATGCAGTTTGGTGAAGCAAGGTTGTTTGATGATCGCGAGGCCATTGCAGGGGTCGAAGTCTTTCTTGAAGATGCGGTGGGCGGTGCCCATTAGAAGAGCGTTTCGTGTGCATAAACTCTTATAGCATTCGTCAGAATTGCTTATGCCGCTACAAACACTTTTTGGACCAGCGAGTCCGTCGAATCAGTCGCGTGCATAGCCTAAACCCCCAATCACGTAGGCGAAAGCCTCGTTGGCTTTTACTTGCTGCGCCTTGGTGAGCTCTGATCGCCAACGTCCGAGCTCACCCGATTGGATATGGCGGTCATTAATCATGGTCTGCTCATCGTAACGGATGACACGGATGCCAGTATCGACGGTCAAGGTGCCACCGACCGATTTAGAGTGGTTGAGCTTTTGGATGATGGGTTCCCAATTCTGGGCCGCGGTATCGTCGATAATTCGTTCTACATCGCTAAGCTTGAGCAGATAACCGAGTCGTTGCCCAATCTCCAGTACTATAGGCCGCGGGGATGAGTATAAGTATTCGTAGGGAATAAACATGTTGTCGTGTATATGGGCTGCCGCCGCGACATACTTGAAGCACATGGCGACCATGCCAATTGCTTCATCGAATGTACAATCGTGCAAACCTCGCATCGACACAACCACATCGCGCGGATCACGATAACTATAAAAGCTCCGTACGAAGGGTTGTGTCGCGATCGATTCGATGGGCTCAAGAATGTCATGGTAGTGCACCAGCAGAGGATGCTTGCCGTCATAGGAATCGATAGCGGCCTTCAGACGGTCCGGCGTATGTCCGTCGGTGGTGGCGATTTCCGTGCCTTCGATGTTGAAAATGGTGCGGATGATGTTGAAGACCCAGGTTGTGCCCGATCGCGGCACACCACCGTTTAGTATCAACATAGCATCAGTTTCGACGTAAAGCCCGGCCCGGTCGGTTTGCCGTAGATTTTCCTTCTTGCCACACGACCCGGCCGTTCACATAAACTTGTTCTATTCCAGCGGCTGGTTGCATGGGCGACTCGAAGGTTGCCCGATCAATCACCGCATCGGGATCGAACATCACCAAATCTGCGAAAGCACCCGGGCGGAGCACTCCGCGGTCTTTGAGTCGAAAACGCTGGGCGGGCAGGGAGGTCATCTTGCGTACCGCCTCTTCCAGCGAGAACAGACCCACGTCTCGAGCATAATGCCCGAGCACTTTCGGAAATGTTCCCCACAGGCGAGGATGTGGGGCGGCATCATGGGGTAGCCCATCTGACCCGATCATCGATTGAGGATGGGAAAGGAAGCGACGCACATCTTCTTCATCCATTGAGAAGTAAATCGCCCCGGCCGGCTGCAGCCGTTCGGCGGCGTCGGTTAGGCTCAACCCCCATTGCTCGGCGATTTGAGAGAGTTCCTTGCTTGCCATTTTAGGGTAGGGTTTGGACCAAGTGATCAATACCTTGGAGGCGATCTCTACTTCTTTCGATTTCAAAATGGTAGAGGAAGCCGTATAAGGATAAACATCGAAGCCGACTTGTTGTTGCTGCATCGCGTGTTCTAGATGATCTAGAATTTCGGGGCTGCGGCCAAAGCTCTCAGTGCCGTGGCATTTGCAGTGGGACACTACCACATCGGACTGGGTCGCCAGACCTATCTCGAACGTCTCATTTAGCGCTTCGATGATGTGTACACCTTCGTTACGCATATGAGTCGCATAAATTCCGTTATACTGCGGTAGCGCCTTGGCGACGCCGATGATCTCTTCAGTAGAGGCGGACGCATTGGGCGCGTAATCCAACCCTGTGGAGAATCCGATGGCGCCAGCATCTAAGCCCTCTTCAAGACGTTCACGCATCACGTCAACTTCGCGCCCGATGGCTACGCGATCGTAACGATCCATTGCCCCTACACGCAGTGTCATATGACCAACCAGACATGCTGCGTTGAGCGCGGGAGGTGTGTCATCAAGGGCTGCGAGGTAATCGCCGAAAGTTTCAAATCTAAACCACTGCTGCGGTTCGTCGCCGCCGATTAGATCTAGCGGCGGCGGTACTTGTTCTGCGACCAGTGGAGCGAGGCTAACACCGCAATTGCCTGCGATCACGGTGGTCACTCCCTGGCTCGCTTTCATCGCCATCTCAGCCTGAGACAATAGTGCGCGATCGTCGTGGGTGTGGGCATCGATGATGCCGGGGGCCAAAATTCGATTTACGCCGTCGATTTCTATGGCCGCATTCCATTCGCCGAGCTCTCCCACGGCTAGCACTCGATCGTCTTGAACCGCAACGTCTGCCACAAAGCGTGGTGAACCAGTACCGTCGATGACAGTGACACCGCGGAAGATCGAGTCGGCACTCAAGTGTCGGGCCATGCTACGCTCCATCTTTTGGTGTTGCTGAAAGCCTTCTACCAATATATAGGCTTCGGGGCATAATCTACCATTACTCCTGCGTCATATCTTTATTACCGTGCAGACAAACGCAACTATCGCCGTACCGCACCACAATGTGAAAGTCATTGGCTTGGTGAGCGCTGGTCATTTCTTCAGCCATTTCTATCTGTTGCTGCTGCCGCCGCTATTTCCGCTGCTACGGGATGTCTACGGTGTCGGGTTCACCGAACTCGGATTCGCCCTGACGGCGTTTAGCGTAGCCACTGGCCTCACTCAGGCGCCAATCGGATTTTTGGTGGATCGTTACGGTGCTCGCACTATTTTGATTTGTGGACTACTACTCGAGTCCTTGTGCTTTGCATTGATAGGAATGATCCCGCTTTACGGTGCATTGGTCGGGCTGATGATCGTTGCCGGTTTGTTCAACGCGGTCTACCACCCGGCAGACTACGCCATACTCAACGCATCCGTAGATGCGAGGCGCATGGGTCGTGCGTTTTCCATTCACACCTTTGCGGGTTATCTGGGGGCGGCGGTGGCGCCGGTTGCCATGTTCTCATTAATGACCGTGCTGGATTGGAGAACATCGCTGATGATCTGCGCTGCATGCGGTGGCGTGGTAGCGGTTTTGATTATGTTTAATTCTGATGTGCTTCATGACGCCGCACCTGCACGCTCAGCTAACAGTGAGACCGGTGTTCACGCGCGTCGTGGTATACACCTGCTACTGAGTGGGCCAATCTTGATGGGACTACTATTCTTTGTTGGCATCTCGGCATCTGGCCACGGCATGACCCAGTTCAGTGCATCAGCGCTGCACCTACTCCACGACGTGTCTATGACGAAAGCCGGCGCGGTGCTGAGTGCATTTCTGTTCGCGGCTCCGCTGGGTGTATTGGCAGGAGGCTGGCTGGCCGACCGCGCGCGGCGACATGATCTGATCGCAGCGTTATGTTTTGTCGTAGTAGCGGCCGCAGCGTTTATGGTCGCTGTTATGCCATTGCCTATACAAGTCACTGCGTTGCTTTTTGCCATCGCTGGATTCTTCAGTGGCCTAGTCGCTCCTTCTCGCGACATGATGATTAGAGCTGTTACACCGCCTGGAGAAATGGGTAAGGTATTCGGATTTGTCTCCACTGGGTTCAACATCGGCGGCATGATCGCACCCATCATGTTCGGGTACATACTGGACCGAGGCGATCCAAGGTTGGTTTTCGTTGCGGTGGCAATCATTAGTATTCTGACCGTGGCCACAGTACTGAGCGCTGGGCGTCAAGGCCGACAAAGCGCCTGACAAACCGTGGTTGTGCCCATCGCGACAGCATTGGCATGAGCTTGGTATCTGA
>Ga0224508_10001914_pt1 | contig 18275 bp, 10 predicted proteins | sample SF_Jan12_sed_USG_4_FD_170157 | JGI IMG/M metagenome (GOLD analysis project Ga0224508, IMG submission 170157) | Sediment microbial communities from San Francisco Bay, California, United States - SF_Jan12_sed_USGS_21 | ecosystem: Environmental > Aquatic > Marine > Sediment | place: USA... | reverse complement strand
CGTTCAAGAGAGCGTTCAGGATCGGCCAGTCGGCGATGGCGTCGGAGCCGTCTTTCATCCCCTCCGTCTCGCGATTGGGCGATGCCACGGAACCACAATCCAGGTGGTCGCGACCGATCACGATAGGCGCCTTGACCCGCCCGGAGGCCACCAGCTCATTGAAGGCCAACCCCGCCTTGGCCCGCTCCCCATAACCGAGCCAGCAGATTCGCGCCGGCAGGCCCTGGAACTCAACCCGTTCTCGCGCCATTGGAATCCACCGGTTGAGCGCCTCGTCATTAGGGAACAGTTCGAGAATGGTCTCATCGGTCGCCGTGAGATCCGCCTCGTCACCGGAGAGCACGGCCCAACGGAACGGGCCTTTCCCCTCGCAAAAAAGCGGCCGGATATAAAGCGGCACAAACCCCTCGAAGTCAAAGGCGTCGGCGACACCCGCCTCGAGCGCCTGACCGCGCAAGTTGTTTCCGTAGTCGAATGTAACGGCGCCCCGGCGCTTGAGCTCGAGCATCGCTCGGACGTGAGCGGCCATCGAGTCTGCGGACCGGGCGAGATAAGCCTTCGGGTCGGCCTCACGGAGCGCCAACGCCTCCACATAGGGAATCCGGTGCGGCACATAGCCATGGAGCGCGTCGTGCGCCGACGTCTGGTCAGTGAGCACATCCGGCACGACACCGGCCGCCAGCAGGTGTTCGAGGAGATCGACGGCGTTACACTCCACAGCGATCGAAATCGCCCGCCTTTCGTCTCGCGCCGCAAGCGCCTCGGCAAGACCGGTTTCCATATCGGGGGCCAACCTGTCGAGATACCGGGTTTCGAGCCGCCTGTCGATCCGATGCCGCTCCACCTCCGCCACCAGCGCAACGCCACCGTTCATGGTGACCGCCAAGGGCTGTGCCCCACCCATTCCGCCGAGCCCAGCCGTGATCGTAAGACGACCGGTGAGGGTGCCGTCGAAGTGCTGCCTGGCGCACTCGGCCAGTGTCTCGTATGTGCCTTGGAGAATTCCCTGGGTGCCGATATAGATCCACGAGCCGGCGGTCATCTGGCCGTACATCGTCAGCCCCGCGGCCTCGAGCCGTCGGAACTCGTCGGCGGTCGCCCAATGGGGAACCAGCAGTGAGTTGGCGATCAGTACTCGAGGTGCGTCCTCGTGGCTCGGAAAGACCGCGACCGGCTTGCCGGACTGCACCAACAGGGTTTCGTCGTTCTCGAGCTCTCGCAACGACCTGACAATCGCTTCGTAGCACTCCCAGTTACGCGCCGCTTTACCCGAGCCGCCGTAGACAACGAGCTGTTCCGGAATCTCCGCGACCTGCGGGTCGAGGTTGTTCATCAGCATCCGTAGCGCAGCTTCCTGTTGCCAGCCCTTGCACGAAAGCTCGGTCCCGCGCGGCGCCCGGATTGTCTTACGGTCGGGTATCGCTATCGTCACGAGTCGATTCTATCTGCCACCGAAAACACCCAGCTAGCCTGACCTTCTCACCAACCTTCTACTGCGAGGTCGCAAGTGCCTGAATCTACTGCGTTACGCTCCCGTCGACCGCCTCAGCGTACGTCAAGTACGCTTGCGTTGGTCTCGGACGCAAGCCTTGTGTCTCCAACCACTTCCGGCCTCTCGCGACGAACGCTTGTGAGAAGGCCAGGCTAGAGAAGGTCTTCGACAAAGCCCGCGGGCCGCGCACCAAGAAACTCGTACGCCCCATCGAGATCGCGGGCCATCTCGTGACTCTCGTCCCAACGAGCGACTCGCTCACGCAGGCCCGCGACCATCGCTTCGAGGCGCTCACTGGATCGCAGCGGGCGGTGGAACTCGAGGGCTTGAGCACCACAGAGAAGTTCGATCGCCAGAATCCGTCGCACGTTTCGCACACACCGGGCCAGCCTTAGGGCCGCGCCCATCCCCATGGAGACGTGATCTTCCTTTTCTGCCGAGGTCGGGATGGAATCGACGCTGGCAGGATGCGCCAGGGTCTTGTTCTCGCTCGCCAGGGCAGCGGCGGTGACCTGGGCCATCATAAAGCCCGACTTCAAGCCCGAGTCCTCGATCAGAAAGGCCGGCAGCTGGGAGAAATCCGGATTGGTCAGCTTGTCGATTCGCCTTTCGCTGATGCCACCCAACTCGGCAAGCGCGATCGCCAGCATGTCCGCTGCCATGGCCATCGGCTCGCCGTGAAAATTGCCGCCGACCACCACCTCGCCACTGTCCGAGAACACCAGCGGATTGTCCGTCACAGAGTTCATCTCGATCTCCAGCCGCCGCTCGACGTCCGTCAGCGCGTCGCGTACCGCACCGTGCACCTCCGGCATGCAGCGCAGGCTGTAAGGATCCTGGACTCGCCGATCTCCCGTCCGATGCGACTCGCGGATCTGCGAACCCTGCAGCAGACTCCAAAGGTTCGCGGCGCTGGCCATCTGGCCCGGATGCGGCCGCAACCGATGCAGCCTCTCGTCAAAGGGTTCGTCGCTCCCCCGGTAGGCGTCGGTCGACAGCGCTCCGATCAGGTCGGCTTGGAGCACCAAGTCCCGCGCCCCAAGCGCCGCGATGCCGACGAGCGAGGTCATCGCCTGTGTGCCATTGACCAGCGCCAGTCCTTCCTTCGGCTGAAGAACAAGGGGCTCGAGGCCAAGCTCGCCCAGAACGTCCGCCGCGTCGCGCTCCGCGCCGCGCTCTCGAACCCGGCCGCGGCCGATGAGGGGAAGCGCCAGATGAGCCAATGGAGCCAGATCGCCGCTGGCACCCACCGAGCCGCGGCTGGGAACGACCGGGAGCACATCCTCGTTGAGCATCACCAGCAGGCGTTCGATCACCACCGGCCGGACCCCCGAAAAACCGCGCGCCAGGGTATTCGCACGTAGTACCAACATGCCTCGGACGACCCGATCCGGAAGCGGCCTCCCAACACCCGCAGCGTGGCTCAGCAGCAGCCGCAACTGCAGCTCCTGTAACTGAGATTGCGGGATACGCTGATTCGAAAGCCGGCCAAACCCCGTGTTGACGCCGTAGACCGGCTCCCCACTGGCGACCACCTCCTCGATCGTGCGGCGGCCGGCTTCGACCCTGCCGCGGGCCTCCGAGGAGAGGTCGCACCGAACACCGCCGCCGACCACACGGCCAAAGACCTCCAGACCGAGATCTGTTCCGGTGAGTCGGATCATCTTACGGGCCTGACCACCGACGCTACGAACCTGTCAGCAGCTAGAACTGGACGCGTGGCGCGGTCTCGGCACCCTCTTGCGCCGCAAAGTAGCTCTTCTCGGAGAAGCTCCAACCAAACCACTGGATGAACCAAGCGGCCGGCACTCGCTTGATCCGCGTATTGAGCGCCTTGGCCGCTTCGTTGTAGCGGGTGCGCTCCACCGTGATGCGGTTCTCGGTGCCCTCGAGCTGCACCATGAGATCCTGGTAGGCGGCCACAGCCTTGAGCTCCGGGTACCGCTCGACCACCACCAACAAGCGCGACAACGCCGACGACAACCCATCCTGCGCCGCCTGAAATCGCGCAAAGGCGTTGGGGTCATTGAGTAGCTCGGGTGTCGCCGCGATGCTCGTGCCGGTGGCCTTGGCCCTCGCCTCGATGACCTGGTTGAGCGTTTCCTGCTCGAACTCGGAAGCACCCTTGACGGTTGCCACCAAGTTGGGGATCAGATCCGCCCGTCTCTGATATGCGGCCTCGACGTTGGCCCAGGCTTTGTCTACTTCTTGCTCGGCACCCACTAGGCCGTTGTAAAGGCCCAGGCCGTAGAACACACCGATGCCGACGACGAGAGCGACGACGGCGACGCATCCGATAGCGGTTTTCATCCTTGATCCTCCCCTTCGGCCCTATTGTACAAAAGGTCAGCTCGAGTATCCGCGCGGTCACAGCGGGCTGATATCAGTCGGTCCGGGGATCAAGCGCACCGCAGAGCGCCCGTCTCACGGATCGAAATCACGGTCAATCTAGATAGCCCAACGCCCGTAAGCGACCGCGGGTCTCTTCGTCCAGGACTGCTTCCTCCCCTCCGGCTTCACTCCGTGTGCCGCTCTCGATCCAAGCTCGCAAACGCGATCGCAGCCAGTCCACCTCCATATTCCTCGCACCAGCGAGATTGGCTGTTTCTCCAGGACTTGTCGAAAGGTCAAAGAGATACTCCCAGTCGCGATTCCGACCCTTCCCACCGCCCATGCCCCAGCCACCTCCGACCTGTGGCGCCCAGATCAGTTTCCACCTCTTCGTGCGGGCAGAGAAGATCCCTCCCGGAACGGCCGAAGCGGCGGCGAACTGGATGTCTGGATAAGGACCTGGATGGAGACTCGGATCGGCGTCCTCGGAAGCCAGATCTTGCCAGATCCCCGGCCGCTCTTCGCCCCACGCCGCATCGACGAGCGCTCGCAAGGCATCGTGGAGGTCCGCCGTACCAGTCGGCCGGTCGACACGACCCACATCCAAGGTTCCCGGCCAGTGCAACACCGCGGGGATGTGTAGAAGCTCCTCGTAGAGGGTATATCCGTGAAGTACCCCCCCGTGATCGAAGAGCTCCTCGCCGTGATCGGAGGTAACGACCAGAAGAACTTCTTCGCGTCGAAAGCGCGACCGGATCTCACGAAGCAGAACTCCCAACTCTCGATCGTTGTAGGCCACCGATGCGGCATACAGACGCTCGATCCTCCGGCGGTCTTCCTCGCTCGGCGTGACACGACCCAGCCCGATGCCTCTGAGCACTCTCACGCCGCCATCGATCCGCGAATCGATGCCGCGCACAAACGTCCGAGCGAGTTCCGGAGGAGGGTCATACGGCGTATGGGGATGCAGCGTGTGAAGGTACAGAAACGCTCGATCATCGACATCCAGACTGTCCAGCCAGGAGAGGGCCGCCCGATGGATCCGCTCGGCAGTGTCGCTGTAGCCGGGGCCTTCCTTCCAATAGCCGGGGCCGACCAGAACCGACTTCTCGACCATCTTGAAGCCACGATCGGTTCCGAAGTTCGAAGACACGTTCCCGTTGGCCGAGAACAGCCCCGTTCGGTACCCGGCCTGGGCATAGGTCTCGGCCAAAGTCCTTGGGCCGTCCGGAGTCAGTTTCCAGCCGCCACGCAAAAAGAATGTCTGCCCGGTTAGCAGGGTTTTGGAGGACGGAAGAGTATTGGGCGCCGGAGATCGATGCTCGAGAAATGTCACACCGTGGCTTGCCAGCTCGTCGATAACCGGGGTGAGCCCGGCCTCGCCACCGAGGTGGGAGATGTAGTCTGCCCGCAAAGCGTCCAGGACATAAACGATGACGACACGTGGCGGCTTGGGGACTCTCGTCGTCGCAATCTCCGGCGCAACCCCACGCTCGGCCCCTGCCTTTTCCGGGGGCTGCCAAAGACGGAGTGACCGCCACACCGCCTCCGCTCCTTGGCCTTGCGCTTCAAAGCGCAGCCGCACCCACTCTCCTTCCGAGCCCTGTGATCGAGGGCCGGGAAGCTCGACGTCGATCCGTCTTTCTCCGCGAAACGAATCCAGCCACGAGCCTCCCCAGAAGAACACCGAGCGGGGCTCTGCGCTTTCTCGCTCTATCACCAGCCGAAAACTCAGTTCTGGGGACCGGCTCTTTGGAGGTGCGAACGTGGCCACAAGGCGGGAGCCCGAGCGCACACGCCGGACCGTCTCGAAGATGGAGGGAGCGGATTGGCGACAGGTCGACTGCTCGCAGTCGACGGACCCGGACTCGAGGGACGGCTCGACGCCAACGGCCCGGGCCGCATAGGAGGTTCCCGGTGCTAGCCGAAGACGCACGAAACGACTCCCAGAACGGCCGGCCGGCGGTAGGTCGAACACCAGCCGGGGAGTCAGCGCGACCCGCCGGTTTCCTCCGTCGAACAAAACCTCCGCCCATGCTTCACCTGAAGAAAGAACCACGCCATCGAACACCAGCTTGCGGGCTCGCGGCGCCAGCTCGACAAACTCCACGGCTGCCTGGGGGCCCGCCACTGTCCACAAGGTGCCGTCTTCGCGGCGCCAGGGGGTCCATCCCCGGACCAACCGGTTGGTCCCGACATCGGGAGGCGGAGCAAGAACTCGTTCCTCTACCAGAACATCGGGCCCCTGCTCCCGGTCGAAGAGCAGGGAGTCGCCGACATCCGCAAGGGGACCACCACACCCAGCGAAAAAAGCCATCGATACGGCACCGATCGCCAGCGTGCGGAGATCCCTCACCGTCGGATTCTATGGCCTCGGCTTGGGGCGCCGCCGCGACCGGACCGGCTTGGCGGCTGGAAGCGGAAGCATGAGAGTCCAGATTTGAACTGGGCGCGAGCTCAGTCCGGTGGGCGTCGATCCAGGCTTCGATACTGGATCGCCTCGGCGACGTGGCCGGTCCCGATCCCCTCGGCCGAGTCGAGATCGGCTATCGTCCGAGCCACTTTCAAGACGCGGTTGAACGCTCGCGCCGACAACCCAAACCGCTCGAAAGCCTCCTCCAGGAGTCGGCTTGCTGCCTTGTCTGGAGGGCAAAACCGATCCAACTCGTCGTTGGTCATCTCGGCGTTGGAATTTGACAGCAGGCCGTCGAAGCGCTCGTTCTGGATCGATCGGGCGGCCGCCACCCGAAGAGCTACGGTCCGGCTCGGCTCGCCGGGTGAAGCTTTGAGCTCCTGAAGCTGCACCGCGGGCACCTCGACCTGGAGATCGATCCGATCGAGCATCGGCCCGGAGAGCCTCCCGCGGTATCCCTCGACCTGGAGTGGCGTACAGACGCACTCGTTCCGGGAGTCGCCGAAGAAACCACACCGGCAAGGATTGCACGCTCCAACCAGAGAGAATCTAGCGGGGTAGGTCATTCGCGCTCGCGCCCTGACAACCGTGACCGAGCCGTCTTCCAGTGGTTGACGAAGCGCTTCGAGGGCGTCACGGCGGAACTCCGGAAGCTCGTCCAGGAAGAGAACGCCCGTGTGAGCAAGGCTCACCTCGCCAGGTCGTGGGATAGAGCCTCCACCGATCATCGCGGCGCTCGAGATCCCCGAATGGGGGCTCCGGAAGGGACGAGTGGCCAGGAGATTCGAGGGTGGTTCGTCTGCGATCAAAGATCGGATCTTGGTGAGCTCGATCGACTCAACCAGGGTCAAAGGCGGCAGGAGTCCAGCGAGTCGCCGGGCGAGCATTGTCTTCCCCGCTCCCGGAGGGCCTACAAGAAGAAGATTGTGACCACCCGCAGCCGCAATCTCGAGGCAGCGCTTGGCGGTCTCCTGACCCCGCACGTCCGCCAGATCCGGGCCCCGGGAGGAGAGGTCACCGGACAACGGTACTCCCAGGGCGGGTTTCAGGGGCGTGACTCCAAGCACGTGCTCGATGGCCTCGCCCAGACTACCGACTCCGACGACCGTCACCTCCCCAAGCGCCGCCGCTTCCCCAGCGTTGGCCACTGGGACCAGCAGCTCCGCGACTTCGAGACGCCGGCCCAAGTCGGCGATCGCCAGACCTCCCCGAATCGGCCGGATTCCCCCGTCGAGCCCCAGTTCCCCGCAGAAGATGCGACCTTCGAGGCATTCGGGCGGCAGCTCGCCCAACGCTGCCAGAAGCGACATCGCAATTGCGAGATCGAGATGGTTTCCCGCCTTGCGCAAGTCAGCCGGCGCCAAATTGACCACGATCGATCGGGGCGGAACGCGAAAGCCGCAATTGCGTACCGCCGCGCGGACTCGCTCTCGGCTTTCTCTCACCGCGGTGTCGGGCAGACCGACAATCTGCATCTGGGGCAAACCGTTACGGATGTCTACCTCTACCTGAACCGCTAGAGCATCGATTCCCCACGGGGTGGCCGCTGTAGCGCGTGACAGCATCTCCACCTAGCTCAAGACGAAGAAAACGCGTTGGAACTTGCACGATCTTCACAGCAAACCTCTCCGAATCCGACCGGGGGTCCACCAGAGGCGCCTGACCGAGCGGATGGAAGAGTCGGTCGAATTCAGAGCACGTCGTGCCGTCCCCTGAGGGCTATCCGGGCTGCTCCCACTGTTCCGTCTTCAACAGCGCTTTCCCGCGTACCCTACGTATACTCTCCATCGGGACGTCCGTAATGAGCAACTTTATCCAGTTTCCAGCCCGGGGCGAGATCCTCGGCCAACTCGCCGCCCTTGACTACTCTGGCCACTGGCACAACCGGTTCTGCGAGGAGCTTGCCACACGGCTCGACTCGCGGGTCTACGACTCAGCGGCTTTCACATTTGTGCTTACAGAAATCCTTTACGAGCATACCGAAGACGAGGTAGAGGAGGGTCCGGAGGTCGTAGCGGACGTCATTCTCGCCTTGACTCACGACCGTCAGCTCGCCATCGCTGCGCTGCAGACTCTGGACGAGATCGAAGCGCTTATCGCGGCGTGACTTGTCAAACACCCGAAACCGCCATCCGCATGCGAGAAAGTTGCTCAGTTCTCTTGACAAGGCCTTGGCGGACAGTAAAATGACGCGATCCGGCGGAAGGTCAGAAGGGGGTCACGCATCCCCTTGCAGACAAAGAAGATGAGCCTAAAACAGCACACCATAATCTTCGTGCCTCATGCGCGGGCACGATTTCGGAAGTTCCGCATCACCAATCACCAGCTACGGCTTGTCGTCGGGGCGGTGGCAATCTTCACAGCTGCGTCGGTCTTCACTACCTGGACCTTCTTCACCAACGCCATCGACAGAAACGAACTCACACAGGTCCGTTCCGAAAACGAGGATCTGCGTCAGATCAATCAGGACTTCGAAGTGAGCATCCGAGAGCTCGAGAAGCAATTGTCCGACTTCGAGGAACGCACCCGCAAACTGGCAATCGTAGCCGGACTGGACAGCCTGGGTGATGACCCAGCGGCGGGCATCGGCGGCGAGAGCCTCTACACGAATGTGCAACCGCCTCAGAAGCTGTCATTGCTCCACGACCGCGCCGACGGTCTGAGTTCGGCGCTCGAAGAAGTGTCCAGCGGATTCCGCAGCCAGGAATTGTTGGCGAATTCACGACCTTCCATCGCTCCGGTCCGCGGCATCTTCACGAGCTCCTTTGGCTGGCGGATCGATCCAATTACTCGCAAACGCGCCAGCCATCTCGGAATCGACATCGCGACCAACCCCGGCCGCCCGGTGCAAGCGACAGCCGACGGTCTCGTCGTCCACGCCGGGCGAAGCGGTGGCCTCGGAAACGCGGTCTATGTCAAGCACGCCTTTGATGTTGTGACCCGCTACGGACACCTCTCTTCGATTGCCGTCACTCCAGGTCAGCGGGTAAGCCGCTTCGACACTATCGGTCATGTTGGAACAACCGGAAGATCGACCGGCTACCACCTGCACTACGAGGTGTTGGTAGGCGGCAAGGCCGAGAACCCGGTGATCTATATGCTCGATCGCGACCGCCCCCGCGGCTGATCCTCTCTTCTCGGACGGGGCTCTTTCAGAGTGGGCGGAGCCGCCTCGGGAATGCAAGTTCCCTGAATCGGGTTTGCTAGACTGACGCTCCATTCAGACAGCGCCGGACTCTCCATGTTCAATCAGGTTCTCACCAAAGTCTTCGGCAGCCAACACGAGCGCGACGCCAACCGCATGAAGCCGGTCGTAGAGGCGATCAACAATCTCGAACCCCAGATCAAGGCTCTGTCCGACCAGAAACTACGCGACCAAACCGATCGGTTCCGCGAGCAACTCGACCAAGGGGCGAACCTCGACGACCTGGTGATCCCGGTCTTCGCCACGATACGTGAAGCCGCCTGGCGCTCGCTCAAGATGCGGCCGTTCGATGTGCAGCTCATGGGTGGCATTGTTCTCCACCAGGGCAAGATCGCCGAGATGAAAACCGGTGAGGGGAAAACCCTGGCCGCGACGCTTCCAGTCTATCTGAATGCGCTTGTCGGCAAGGGCGTTCATGTTGTGACCGTCAACGACTACCTCGCTCATCGCGACTCGGAGTGGATGGGCCAGGTCTATCGCTACATGGGTCTCACAGTCGGATGCATCAAGAGTGACATGCCGGAAGCCGACCGCAGCGCCGCCTATGCGGCCGATGTCACCTACGGAACCAACAACGAGTTCGGTTTCGACTATCTGCGCGACAACATGAAGTTCAGCTTGACGTCCAAGGTCCAGCGCGACCATCACTATGCGATCGTCGACGAAGTGGACTCGATCCTGGTCGATGAAGCCCGGACTCCGCTGATTATCTCGGGCCCCTCGGAAGAATCGGTCGACAAGTACTACCGGATCGATCGCATCATCCCAAAGCTGGGCCGTGGCGAGGAGATCGAAGAAGACGACGGCGCCAAACACACCACCGGCGACTTCCTGGTGGATGAGAAGGCGCAGACCGTCGCACTGACCGACGACGGTGTCTCCAAGGTCGAGAAGCTGCTCGGGGTCGACAACCTCTACGACCTCGAGAACATGGACCTGATCCATGGGATCAACCAGGGCCTGAGGGCGCACAGCCTCTACAGGCGAGACGTCGATTACCTGATCAAAGACGGAAAAGTCGTCATTGTCGACGAATTCACAGGCCGGATGATGACCGGGCGACGTTGGTCGGACGGTTTGCATCAGGCGGTCGAAGCCAAGGAAGGCGTGCGGATAGAGCGCGAGAACCAGACCCTCGCGACGATTACGTTTCAGAACTATTTCCGCATGTACGAAAAACTCAGCGGAATGACAGGAACCGCGGAAACCGAAGAGGCGGAATTCGGTGAAATCTACAAGCTCCATGTCGTCGTGATCCCCACCAACGCACCCATGATCCGTGAGGATCCTTCGGATCTCGTCTATGTCACCGAGAAGGAAAAATGGCAGGCGGTGGTCGAAGACATCAACGACAGCCATGAGCGTGGGCAGCCTTCCCTGGTCGGCACGATCTCGATCGAAAACAGCGAGAAGCTTTCGAAGCTTCTCAAACGCGCCAATGTTCCGCATGTCGTGCTCAACGCCAAGTTCCACGAGCGGGAAGCACCGATCGTGGCCCAGGCCGGTCGCAAGGGCGCGGTGACGATCGCCACCAACATGGCCGGTCGCGGCACCGATATCGTCCTCGGCGGTAACCCAGAAGGGTTGGCGCGGGCCGAAGCCGATCCCGAGACGGAAACCGAGGCCTACGAGAAGGCGGTGGCCCACTACACCGAGTTGTGCAAGACGGAAAAGGAAGAAGTGCTCGACGCCGGCGGCCTGCATATTGTCGGTACCGAGCGCCATGAGTCGCGGCGGATCGACAATCAGCTCCGTGGCCGTTCGGGCCGTCAAGGAGACCCAGGTTCGTCCCGTTTCTATCTCTCGCTCGAAGACGACTTGATGAGGATCTTTGGAGCCGACCGCGTCCAAGGACTGATCAGCCGGTTGGGTATGGAAGAAGGCGAGCCGATCGAGCACAAGATGGTCAGCAAGGCCATCGAGAGGGCTCAGAAGCAGGTCGAGGCCAGAAACTTCGAGATCCGCAAGAACCTCCTCGAGTACGACGACGTGATGAACAAGCAGCGCGAGGAGGTGTATCGGCTTCGCCACGGAATCCAAACCGGAGCCGAAGGCAAGGACTATGTCCTGTCGGTGTCGCGCGACATCCTCGATTTCGTTCTCGACAACCATTGCCCCGAGAAGTTGGACCCGGACGACTGGAATCTGGGCGAAGTCTCCACCGACATTCTCGCCTATTTCGACATCTCGGTCTCGGAGCTCGAGGCCGACATCGGTGAGCTCGGAATCGATGAGCTCCGCAACACGCTCTGGAATCCCATTGAGGCCAAGTACAACGAGAAGGAGGAGCGGCTCGGTGACGATCTGATGCGGCATTTCGAGCGTGAAGTACTCCTCCGCATCGTGGACAACTCGTGGAAAGACCATCTGCTGGCACTGGATCACCTGCGAGAGGGCATCGGTCTACGAGGCTACGGTCAGCGCGACCCCAAGCAGGAGTACAAACGCGAGAGCTATGAGCTCTTCGAGGCGATGAGGGAGCGGATCGAGGACGCCATTACCAGGACGCTGTTCCGAGCCGAACCGATCTCGGAAGAGCAGATGGCGGAACAGCGTCGCCGCCGCAAAGCGCCGGCCTCCGGGTTCGAGTTCTCCGCCCCTTCAAAGACCGCAACGAGACAGAAGACCGTTGTGCGGTCTTCAGAAAAAATCGGCCGCAATTCTCCGTGTCCTTGCGGCTCGGGGAAGAAGTACAAGAAATGCCACGGCGCGGCGGCGCAAGCGGCGTCCTGAATGAGCGGCGGACGCGACCGCCGCGTTGACCTGCCGGTGCGGAGGACCGTCCCGAGGGCCCTCGGCACGATGACAGCGTTCTCGTTGGTGATGGCTCTGTCGATCTTGGCCCTCCCCGCACTCACCACGACGCAGCCTCGACGCACCCATCGGATCGGATCCCAACCCATCCGCGGCGCCATCATCTCCTGCCCACGTTGGGGCCCGATCTGGGGCTCCCCAGCGATGGAGGATGCCCTCTCGGAGCTCACGTCCCTAGGTGTCAATTGGGTGGCCATCCACCCCTACGCCTGGGTCAAGCGCAACGGGACCGTCGAATACCGTCCAGCCCGCTCGACCGAGTTCCTCGAAAGCGCGGTGAAGCTGGCGCGCCGCGCCGGTACGAGTATGTTCTGGAAACCACATCTCGGGTACTGGGGTCAGTTCGAGTGGCGCGGATCGATATCGTTTGACACCGAGGAAGCTTGGAAGAGGTTCTTTGACCAATATCGCGGTTTTATAACCGACCAGGCGGCGTTTGCCGAGCAACACGGCATCCCCCTGCTCGCTGTCGGCGTCGAGTACGAGAAGACCACCCACCGAGAGAGCGACTGGCGAGAGATGATCGCTGCGGTGAGGAAGGTCTACTCCGGACGGCTCGTCTACGCCGCCAACTGGGACTCACTAGACCGTGTGCCGTTCTGGGACGCCGTGGACGTGATCGGCGTCCACGCTTATTTCCCGCTTTCCGCGGCGGCCGACCCGGATCTGGACGAGCTGCGGACCGGCTGGGACGAGCCTCTCGGCCGGTTGCGTGATTTGTCGAAACGACACGGCGACAAACCGGTGCTCTTTGCCGAGATCGGCTACAACGTCAACTCGACGGCGGCGAGCGAACCTTGGCGTTACCAGGTGGAGGACACCCCGACGGCCCGCGCTCTCAGGGTCCGGCTGATGGAAGCGGCGATGGAGCGCGTCGCCGATGAGAGCGTCGTCGAGGGCATGTTCTGGTGGAAGTGGACGCCGGGGCCGACCTATTCGCGACGCAACTTCTCGCTCCGAGACCGCGAGGCCCAGGCCGCGATCGGCAAACACTGGGGTGCGCGATCCGCAACGACCGCACAGTAGCGGGCGGTCATCTGATACTCTGCGCCGCAATTCCGTGACGCGGAGACCCCGAGAGCCTGGCTGCTAGATGAGCGACAATTCCGCCCCCCCTGTCGCGTTGACTTTCGACGATGTCCTCATCGTCCCGGCTTTTTCGCAGGTCCACCCCAACAGCGTCGACCTGCGGACAAGGCTCTGTCGTGGGATCGAAATGAACATCCCGGTGGTCTCGGCGGCGATGGATACCGTCACCGAGGCCGAACTGGCGATCGCCCTGGCCCAGGAGGGCGGAGTCGGAGTCGTTCACAAGAACCTCTCTATCGACGAGCAAGCGTCGGAAATCGACAGAGTCAAGCGCAGCGAGGCAGGGATGATCGTCGATCCCGTGACGATGCAACCCCGGCAGCGTATCCGTGAGGCCCTCGAGGTGATGGCTCGTTACAAGATCTCCGGCGTTCCGGTCACCGATTCAGGCGGTCACCTCGTCGGAATACTCACCAACCGCGACTTGCGTTTCGAAACCGATCTCGAAAAGCCAATCGAAGAGCTGATGACAAAGGAAGGCCTCGTGACCGTACCCGAGGGCACAACTCTCGAGGAGGCCAAGGCCCTACTCCACCGGCACCGAATCGAGAAACTGCTGGTCGTGGACTCCGACAACAATCTCACCGGGCTGATCACCGTCAAAGACATCGAAAAGACGATGCGATACCCCGACGCGTGCAAGGACGACTTGGGACGACTGCGGGTAGGCGCGGCCATCGGCTCCGGCGGTGACTACCTGAATCGGGCTCGGGCCCTGGTGGACGCAAGCATAGACTTTCTGGTGCTGGATTCCTCCCATGCACACAGCAAGGGCGTCCTCGATGCCGCGGGCACTCTGCGCGAACGCTTCCCCGACACCCGCATCATCGCCGGCAACGTGGCAACCGCGGAAGGAACTCGGGCGTTGATCGAACGCGGGGTCGACGGGGTCAAGGTCGGAATCGGACCGGGCTCGATTTGCACCACGCGCATCGTGACCGGGGGCGGGCTACCCCAGATCACCGCGGTCCAGGATTGCGCTCGAGCCGCTGCCGAGGGCGACATACCGGTGATCGCCGACGGTGGCATCAAATTCTCCGGCGACATGACAAAATCGATTGCCGCCGGTGCCCACTCCGTGATGCTCGGCTCGCTTTTCGCCGGCACCAAGGAGAGCCCGGGCGAGACCATCCTCTACCAGGGCCGCAGCTACAAGGCGCATCGCGGCATGGGGTCACTTTCGGCAATGTCGAGAGGCTCCGCCGACCGCTACTTCCAGACCGACACCGAAGAGCTGGGGAAGCTCGTTCCCGAAGGAATCGAAGGCATGGTTCCCCACAAAGGCAGCCTCCACACGATGATGCTTCAGATGGTTGGTGGCCTTCGATCCGGTATGGGGCTGGCCGGCTGTGATTCGGTCGAGAAACTCCGCCAGGATGCTCGTTTTGTGCGCGTCACGTCGGCCGGCCTCAAGGAGGGCCACGCCCACGATGTGGTGATCACAAAGGAAGCGCCCAATTATTGGGTGGACCGCTAAGTCGCTCGTTGGGCGATCTCTAACGCGTCCTTTCAGTCGGTCATCCAGGCAAGCGCAACGAGTTTTATGTCGACGTCGGCACGCCGCGGCCTGAGAGAGGTCGTCTCGAGTTCTTCGCTCAGTGGATCGTAGCGTTCGTCGAGCGCGTCGAGCTCACTCTCGAGCTCCTGTGACAGCTCCTCGATATCCTGCACAAGCGTCTCGATGTTCTCCGACGCGCGCTCGATGTCGGCCTTCTCCTTCGCGGAGCGACCCATTCTGCCGGCTGCCGTTCTGGCGCGGCTGAGCGTCGTGTAGCTCAGCTTCTTTCGTCCCGTGAAGGCTCCCAACAGCGTGGCACCAATTGACAGCGCGCTCTGCAACTTCTGTCCCTTGGCCTGTTCCTGCTCGACCTCCAGCCTCTGCCGGGCTTTGCGCAGCCTCTCCTCGAGACGCTCGGTCTTGGTCTCGTACTTCTTGCGTAACTTCTCTTTCGCGGCGTCACGCCTTTCTCTCGCCAACTCACCCAGACGGATGCGGAAATCCCGTTCGCTTTCGAGCGGTTCGGAAGTGAGCTTGTAGACTCGGCTCTTGAAAAGGTCGAGACCCCGCTCGCGGTAAAGAAAATCCGCCAGCTTCTTCTGCCAGCTCTTGAAGTTGGACGCCTTGGTGGCGCCGGCTGGCACGTCTCCAAAGCTAGCGGCTGCCGGTCCGTTGCGCTCCAGATCGCGCTCGTCGATCTCGACCGAGACCGCCTCCTCCCAGTCCGGATCGATCAGTTCCGGAGTCAGGCGGATCGCTAGCGCTATCTCGTCGGTGTGAACCGTCTTCTTGGAACTCCGGTGGACATAGTGGACCTTCCCAAGACCCAATAGATGAGGCGAAAAGCGAGCTCCTTCGCTAGGTCGAACAAAGTACTGTCGTATTTCCGGCGGCAGGACCGGTCGTGTCGTCACCGTTTCCGCCGCTGCTGCCGACACCGCCGGTGGGCCCGTCGGACTCGTGGCCGACAAAGCCGCGGACGCGATCTCCGGCTTGCGATCCTTCATCAGGGTCTTGATCTGCTGGCGTGTCAGCGGCCCCCTCAGATACGACATGGCCCAGCGCGTGTGAAACACCACTGGCCCCTCCTCGTGAACGTTGTGGAGGAGAAACACCCTCTTACCCAAACCGGTGATGATCTTCTCGGCTTCCTTCCGATCGAAGCCAGCCCCCTCAGCGATCCCCTCGAGGCCCTGGAGCACACGGTCTTTGTCGCGCTCGGTCTGCAGGCGCCCGATAAACCAGGTGCCAGTATTCGAAAGCCCTTTGTAGTCGAGATCGACGGGATTCTGCGTCGCCAGCACCACCCCAACTCCGTAGGCTCGCGCCTGCTTGAGAAGCGTCAAGAGAGGCTTCTTGGATGGCGGTTCGGCGACAGGCGGCATATAACCGAAGATCTCGTCCATATAGAGCATCGCCCTCAAACTCGTCGTCCCGGGTCTCGAGCGCATCCAGGAGAGCGTCTGGTTCAAGAGCAGCGAAACAAAGAACATCCGCTCGGCGTCCGCGAGATGGGCGATTGAAAAAATAGCCACCCTTGGCTTGCCTTCGGGTGTGTGCAGAATCTCGCCGAGATCGAGCGGCTGCCCCCGCAACCAACCCTGGAAACTGGGTGCTGCCAGAAGATTGTTGACCTGCATGGCGAATTTGAACCGCTCCTTGGGGGGAAAGAACGAGTCGAGCTCCATGACTCCCACCCGGTCGATGGGGGGGCTCTGGATCGCCTGGATGAGCGCTCCGAGGTCGACCGGTGTACCCTGCTTCCAGAGATAATCGAGGATCGTCGACAGCAGGATGTGCTCGCGGCTCTGGATCGGGTCGGCGTCGATTCCCAGAAGGCCCAACAGGCTTGTCGACGTACTCGAGATCCGTTCGCGTAGCAGATCCGCCTCGTCGAGAACCGCCTGAGACGGCGCGTCAAAAGAAGACAGAATCGACACCGGCTGCCCCGCCTCGCTGCCGGGGGTGTAGACCACAAACTCCGCCGATTCGCGTAAACGCCGGATTCGGTCTCCACTCTGGCCATACGAGGCCAGACCGTTTTTCCACAAATCCGCCTGCTCGGCGGCGAACTCGTCGGGTGAGAGCTCCTTCCGGCGCGCGTCGTCCTCGTTGATCCAGGGCCGAAAATCCTGCGGACTGAGATTCGGGAACGTCAACAGAAGGTTGGCTAGATCCCCTTTCGGATCTACGATAATCGCCGGGATCCCGTCGATCGCCGCCTCTTCGAGAAGAGTGACGCACAATCCCGTCTTGCCGCTTCCAGTCATCCCGACGCAGACGGCGTGGGTGACCAGATCCTTGGAATCGTAAAGAAGGAGACTGTCTTCCTGCTCCTTCTTCTCGAGGTCGTAGTGACGACCGAGGTAAAACGCACCTAGCTTCTCGTAGTTATCCATCTACTCTCCCCGCCGTATTGACGAAATCTCCAAGTCAATCGCCGCTCGCCGGACGACCTTTGGAAAGTATCAAATCTTTCCGCGCTATCAGCGCAGGGTGCGCCAGGCCGCCCGTCGCTATGAGCTGCTAGACGACGGCGAGACGACCGGCGGCAAGATGAGGTCCCACGCCAATCCCATCTTGGAGAAGGTCCGGATGATGAGATAGCTCACATCGAGTTCGAACCAACGCATCCCATGAGCTACCGATCGCTGGTAGGCATGATGGTTGTTATGCCAACCTTCGCCAAAAGAAAGCAGCGACACCCACCAGAGGTTGGTCGAGTTGTCATCGGTTGCGAAGTTGCGATATCCCCAGGTGTGAGAAGCCGAATTGACGAACCAGGTCGAGTGGTAGAGAAAGACCGTACGAACAAACACACCCCACACGACCCAGGAAGCGCCATCGGCCGCGAACAGGCCGAAGGACCCCGCCAGCTCGCCGGCACCGAACAGAAAGAGCATTAGAGCCAGCTGGGGCCACCGAAAGTGACGATCCAGGAACCGCAGACCGCGGTCACGTAACAGATCCTTGGCGGCATCGGCGGCTCGCCGCCCCTCGGCCTCCTTGAACATGCACCAGAAGACATGCGACCAGGCGAACCCATGGCTGGGGGTGTGAGGATCACCATCCGTATCCGAATGGGCGTGATGGATACGATGGACACCAACCCACTGAACCGGTCCTCCCTGCCACGCCAGACAGGCGCAGGCGGTGAGAAAGTACTCGAACCACTTTGGGGTCTTGAAACTCCTATGAGTCAGAAGCCGGTGGTAGCCGATGGTGACACCAAGACAACCCGAGACCCAGTAGAGAAAACAGGCGACCACCAACCCGCTCCAGGTAAAGAAGAACGGAGCCAGAAGAGAGCCTACGTGCATCGCTCCGATCCCGACGAGCACGCCCCAATTGAGAGAGCGGCTCCTGCGAAGGGTAGAGAGCTCCACCCCACTCCGCTCCACCCTTTGGCTCTCGATACTACCCACTTGCCGTC
>Ga0224508_10001913_pt1 | contig 18275 bp, 15 predicted proteins | sample SF_Jan12_sed_USG_4_FD_170157 | JGI IMG/M metagenome (GOLD analysis project Ga0224508, IMG submission 170157) | Sediment microbial communities from San Francisco Bay, California, United States - SF_Jan12_sed_USGS_21 | ecosystem: Environmental > Aquatic > Marine > Sediment | place: USA... | reverse complement strand
TTTCCTCGGCAAGCAACACGATCTTGCCTTCGAACCCCGCCTTTTCGGCCAGGGCCGCGATCTGCTCGTTGAGGGGATCGAGCAGCGCGTCGGTGACACGGATCACGACACGCGGTTCGTCGGGCAGCTGCGCCAGACATTGTCCGATCAACGCTTCGGTCTCGATCAGGGCGTTACGCCTGGAGAGCTCCGGGAACACCTTGCGCAACACAACGACTGCAATCTCGATGGCCCGGCGAACGCGGTTGTCGTTTGCCTCGGCGAGTTGGGCGGCGGCCGCCTCGAAGTGCCCGGCGAGAGCGGCGAGCGCCTCGGCCGCGGCGTGGTCGGTTGCGCGCCTGGCCTCCTCGCCTCCGGCGGCCTGGCCGGCGGCGAAGCCTTCGCTCCTGGCCTTGGCCAGGTCTTCCTCGCTGAATCTGGGCGGCGGCATCTTTTCCCTCGCCGCTGCCGCGTCCCGGCAGTCCGCGTCGAACGTCGTCTCGAAGAGAAATTTTTGCACCCGGGCCATCGCGCGCCTCTCAGTACACGAGCTCGTCTTCGCCCTTGCTGTCGGCGATGATGATTTCGTTGCGCGCGGCCAGGTCCTTGGCGACCTGGACCATGTACATCTGGGCTTCGTCGACGTCCCGTAGCCGCACCGGCCCCATGGCCTGCATGTCCTCGCGCATCATCTTGGCGGCGCGCTCGGACATGTTGGAGTAGAACAGGTCGCGCACGGCTTCCGAGGCCCCCTTGAGGGCGAGCGCCAGCTTGTCTTTCTCGGCGCCGCGCAAAACGGTCTGGATGGCGCCCGGATCGAGCTTGCCCAAATCCTCGAAGGTAAACATCAGGGCCTTGATGCGTTCGGCGGAGTCGCGGTTGCGTTCCTCCAGGGCGGTGATGAACCGGTTCTCGGCCGAGCGGTCCAGGTGATTGAAAATATCGGCCATCATTTCGTGCGAATCGCGACGGCTGGTGCGGGCCAGGTTCGACATGAACTCGGTCCGGAGCGTGCGCTCGACATCGTCCAGGACTTCCTTCTGAACCGCCTCCATGCGCAGCATCCGCATGACCACTTCCATCGCGAAGGGTTCGGGCAGCAGAGCCAGAACCCTCGCGGCATGCTCCGGCTTGACCTTGGAAAGCACCACGGCCACGGTCTGCGGGTATTCGTTCTTGAGATAGCTGGAGAGCACGACCTCGTTCACGTTGCCCAGCTTGTCCCACATGGTGCGGCCGGCGGGACCACGGATCTCGTCCATGATCGATTCGACCTTTTCCCGTTCCAGCACCTTCATCAGCAGGCGTTCGGTGCTGTCGTAGTTGCCGACGACCGAACCGGTACTGGAGATCTGGTCGGCGAAATCGACAAACAGCCGCTCGATGAGCTGCGAGCTGACGTTGCCCAGGTTCGCCATGGTCTGCGAGAGTTCCTTGATCTCTTCGTCGTCCATGATCGAGAAGAGACGCGCGGCGTTGTCCTCGCCCACGGACATCATCAGGAGGGCCGCCTTCTCGGCGCCCGACATGGTGCGGTAGTCCTCACGAACGCGCATGGTCGCTCAGGGCCTCTCTCAATCTTCCTGGTAGAGCCAACTGCGGACGATGGCGACGGCCTCTTCCGGGTGCTTTTCGACGATTTCGCCGATCTTGTGGATGGAAGAGGCCCGCACCCGGCCCTCGACCTTGTTCAGGTCGATCATCGCCTCTACCTCCGTGCTCCCCGGCTGCGCCAAGATGTCTGCGGCGCCGGGCGCCCCGGCCAACGCCGGTACCGCACCGCCGGGCAGCTCGGCCCCGGCCGCTGCGCCCGGCCCGGCCAGCGCCGGCCGGCCACCGCCCATATCGGGCAACAGGCCGCCGCCCTCCTTCGCGGCCGGGACGGCCTCGAGCAGGCGACTGACCACCGGCCGCACCACCAGCAGGAGCACCAGAATTCCCACGACGCCGAGGACCAGGATCTCGGCGATGCGCATCAACTCGACCTTGCCGAGTCCCAGCAGGGTTGGGTCGGCGGCGCTCTCCAGCGGTTGTTCCAGGTCGGCGAAGCGCAGGTTGACGATCTCGAGGGTGTCGCCGCGCTCCTCGTTCAGGCCGACGGCCGAGCGCACCAGTGCGGTGATCTGGTTCATCTCCTCTTCGCTGCGCGGCTGATAGACCGGCTCGCCATCCGCCCCAGGGGTCGTGCTGCCGTTGACCAGGACCGCCACCGACAGTCGCCGCACCAGGCCCGACTCGCGCACGTGGGTCTTCACCGTGCGCGTAATCTCGTAATTGACGGTTTCCTCCACCCGGGAGGTCCGGTTGCTGCTCGACGTGCCGTCGCCCAGCTGCGGCAAGCCGGCGTCGGGGAGGTTGTTGCCGACGGTGACCGGCGGCGGCACTTGGCCGTCGCGTACGTTGGAGCTCTCTTCGACGGTTTGGGTGGAGCGCACCACTTGGCCGTCCGGGTCGTAGATCTCGGCGTTTTCGGTCACCCGGTCGAAATCCATGTCCGCCGAGACCTCGGCGCGCACGTTGCCCGGACCCAGCGAGCGTTCGACGAGTTCCTCTATCGTGCGGGCCAAGCGCGTTTCATAGCCGACCTGCATTTCCTCGGCGTTGCTCGCGACGCCCTGGAGGCCGTCTTCGTCGGCGCCCCGCGCCAGCAGGGTGCCCTTGTCGTCGACGATCGAGACCAGGTTGGGCTGCAGGCCCGGAACCGCGGCGGCGACCATGTGTTGGACGGCCAGGACCTGGGTGCGGTCGAGCCTGCGGCTGCCGCGCATGGTCAGGACGATCGACGCGCTGGGGTTCTGCTTGTTGCGGCTGAACAGCTCGCGCCGAGGGAGGACAAGGTGCACGCGCGCGTGTTTGACCAGCTTGATCGAGCGGATTGTGCGGGCCAGTTCGCCTTCCAATGCGCGCAGGTGATTGATGTTCTGTACGAAGTTCGTGGTTCCCAGGCCTTCGGAACGGTCGAAGATCTCGTAGCCGATCGAGCCGCCGCTGGGCAGGCCGTCCTCGGCCATGGCCACGCGCAGGCGCGCCACCTGCTCTTCCGGCACGAAGATCTGGCTGCCGTCGCCGGTCAGGCGGTAAGGCACTTTCAGCTGTTCGAGCCGCGCGACGATCTGGCCACTGTCCTGGCCGTCCAGTTCGGCGTAGAGCAAAGACAACTCCGGACTCGCCAGCCGGCTGGTCAGGAAGATGAAGAAAGCCAGGATGCCCGCGGCGACCATCGCCATGGCCGCGAGGCGAACCGGGCCGAGGTTGCGGAGGGTTTCGATGAAGGTGTTCACGCTCGACCGTCCTGGTATGCCGCCGTTGGGGTGAGGTTCGACAACAGCGCCCCTTGGGGGCGGGCGCTGTTTGTTCCCGTCTCGTTTCCATAATCTAAATGTATTCGGTAAACTTGCGGTTAATGTAGGCAAGAAATGCCTAGTCTAAATATCAATACATACGCATTGCAGATTCCGGTTCGGGGCTCTGGCTCGGTCGCGCGGGCTGTTCGAGCCCGGGGCGGGACCCTCGGCCCAGAATTTCGGTGTCCCGAAAATGGGTGCGGCCCCGCTAGGTTCCCTGGTCCGGGATCCGAGCGGGGCCGCGCGTCTGCCCGATCGTTTGCGACGGGTGCGAATTCTTCAGGAAGTGCTGCTGCCCGCTGGTTCGCCCATCAAGAGGTCGCCGGTGGGGGCGGTGCGTCGGTACTGCTGCAGGCGTGTGGTCCTGAGGCCGCGCATTCCGTGTCTATCGATCAACCGCTGCCAGGAGAGGAACTCCTCCACGGACAGGCGGTAGCGCTCGCAGGCTTCCTCGAGACTGATGAGACCTGCGCGCACTGCGGCGACCACCTCGGCCTTGCGCCGGATTACCCAGCGCTCGGTATCTGGAGGCGGAAGGTCGTCGATCGATAACGGCTTACCTGCCGGCCCGATCACGTTGTTCGGCCTACCTGGGCTCTCTAATGCCATCCAACCAAACTCCAAACCTTCCCAGAGCAAGAGTGCACGGGAAGGTTACTCGCAGCGCCTTTACAAATCGCTAAACCGCTCAGTTAAGCAAAGTTTAAATATAGTAATCTTCTCATTAACTTATTACTCTCTAGAGACTCCTGCTCGGCCCGGAACGCGCCTTCGAACCGGGCCGGTATACAGGCTGAATTTAACTATTCCCTTTACCTGCTGATCCGAATCAACTCCTCCAGCATTTCGTCTGCCGTGGTGATGATCTTGGCACTGGCCGAATAGGCGCGCTGCGTGACGATCATGTTGGTGAACTCCGTCGCCAGGTCGACGGTCGAGCTCTCGAGGGCCGAGGATGCGACGATGCCCGCGCCCCCCGTGTTGGCCTGCACCAGGAGCAGGTTGCCGGCTTCGCGGGTCTGCAGGTAGGCGTTGCCGTCACGCGGCTCCAACCCGTTGAAATTGGGGAACATGGCGATCGGCAGCTGGTAGATGTCGAACAGCTGGCCGTTGTCGAAGTGGGCCGTGACGACCCCGTCTTCACCGATGCTCACGTAGGTGAAGGCGCCGAACTGCGCCCCGTCCTGATCGATGAAGGTGATCGCGAACTCGCCGGCGAACTGGGTGACACCGTCGGCCAGGCCCAGGGTCCCGAGGTCGAACGCGATCGAGCTAGGATTGGCGGTGGTTGCCGTCCAGGTTATGTCGACCGGTGGAAAGGTGATCGTGGCCGGCGTGCCGTCGCCGTTGAAGGTGATCGAGCGAGCGGCGGGCGCGACGGTGCCGCTCACCGCGCCGGTCGAGCTCAAGGTCGGGTCCTGTACGGCGATGTCCCACTGCGGCGGCACGGTGGTGTCGTTGTAGACGAAGTCGACCTGCAGGTCGTGGGCGTTGCCGAGGGAGTCAAAGACCTGCACGGTGACGCTGTGGGTATCGCCGTTGGCGGCGGTCGAGGGCAGGTTCATCCCGAGTTCGGCCGTGGTGGTCGGGACGGCGGTGCTGGCCAAGTTGGCGATGTTGACCGTCTCCAGGCTGGACAGCACGGTGGTGTTGGCGGGCAGCGCCCCGGTGCTGTCGAGCGGCCAGCCCTGGAGATAGTAACCGGCGGTGTTCACCAGATAGCCGTCGGAATCGGGCCGGAAGGAGCCGGCACGCGTGAAGAGATAGTCGCTCCCCGATCCGGGCACCGCGGCCTCGTTGACCACGAAAAGGCCGGCGCCGGCCATCGCGATGTCGGTGAGTGAGGTCGTCGACTGCAGCAGGCCCTGCTGGTCGACGTGCTGTAGCGGGCGCGCGCGTACGCCGCCCGGCGTGTAGGCATTTTCCGATGCGGATACGGTCACCAGCGTTGCGAAGCTCGCGCTGACGCCCTTGTATCCGATGGTGCTGACGTTCGAGATGTTGTCTGAGATCACGCCCAGGGCCTGGCCCTGCGCGGCCAGACCCGACACCCCGGAAAACAACGCGCCCGTGATACTCATGCTGCGTTCTCCTGTCCCTTGGTCTGAACCCGGGGCATTCTGGCCCGCGGCCCGATCGGTTGTTGTCGATGCCGGATCTTCGTGTTCCGGCCGTTTGCTTGGCGAAGCGGGGCCGCGTCGCTAGGCCGCCGCCCCGGTGTCGTCGTCGCGGATGGCCGAGATGCGGCCGATCGAGACCTGCAGCCGGCCGATGGAAACCGTCACATCGCCGTCGATCACCTCGATCGCGGTCACCCGTCCGACGGTGCCCTGGCGCAAGGGAATTGTGCGGCCCTCGCCGTCCACCGCCTTCACGACGAATCCGTAGAGGCCGTCCGGCAGGTCCTCGCCGGCGCTGTCCTTGCCGTCCCAGGTTACCTCGTGAGGGCCGGCGGTGCCGTCGACCGTCAAGGTGCGGACCGTATTGCCGGACTCGTCGATGATCTCGATCGTCGTTTCCTCCGCATCGGACGCCAGGTTGTAGGTCATCGTGGCGGCGCCCTCGCTCAGGTCGAGCACGACGCTGTCCACCTCGACGGTCTTGCCGATGTAGTCGAGGGCCGCGGTCAGTTGGTTGGCGCCCTGCAGGGCGATCAGCTGGTCCAGCTTGCTGTTGGTCTTGATCGCCTGCTCCACGTTGGTGAACTGAACGAGCTGCTCGGTGAACTGGTTCGTATCCAGCGGCGACAGGGGATCCTGATTCTGCAGCTGGGTCGTCAGCAGCAGCAGGAAGTTGTTGAAGGTGCTGGCCAGATCGACCCCGCCGCCGACCGCGGCTCCGGACGAGTTGGCGAAACCGACGTTGTTGATGTCCATCTGGGCGTCTCCTCGGCTGTCTGCTTCGATCTAGATGCTCAAGTCCAGGACGCCGTCGTGGGCGGCACGGCGCGGGGCCGTATCTCCGGCGTCGTCGACGGCTTCCGGGTCCGTGCCGTCCGGGCCGGACCGGCCGAGGTGGTCGCGGCCGGGCTCCGCGAACCTTTCGCCGCCCTCGGCATGGCCGCGCAGATCGAAACTGAGGCTGCCGGAATTGGTCCTGATCCCGGCTTCCTGCAGGGCCCGGTCGAGCGCCCGTGAATCGCGCTGCAAGAGGTCGAGGGTCTCGCTCTTCTCGGCCGAGATCGTGGCGCGCAGCACACCGTCCTCCGCCCATTCCATTCGGACCTCGATGCGGCCGAGCTCGGCCGGATGCAGCCTGATGTTGATCCGCTCCTGTCCGGCCTCGGCAGCCTTGTAGATCCGGATGGCGACCTGTTGGGCGACACCGTGGAACCCCGCCGTCGGCCGCGCGGTCGCGAGGCCGGGGGTAGTCGGCGCGGCGTGGGTCAAAGCGGGGGCCGCGAGGATCGGGCTGCCGGGCGGCTGGCCGCCGGCGGCGGCGGGGCTCGCGCCGGCGGAGTTTACGCCGGCGGTGGCCGGAAAGCCGAAGGACTTGGCGGGCGTGCCGACGACGGCGGTCGCGGCGTGGGTCGACCCGCTCCGGGTAACTGCGGCGGCTTTCTTGGCGACGCCGCCGGCGTTCCCCTTCGGGCTCGTCTTGTTATGGCCGGCCGCCGGCCCGGGAGGCCCATCGACGGTGTTCTGGGCGGTTAGCGCCGCCTGCCCGCTAAGGGCGCCCTGGGGCGGCAAGAGTAGGGGCGGCGGGCTGACGGCCGAGCGCAGGCCCGAGCCGATCCCCTGTGCCGGGCCGGTCCCCGGCGCCGGGCCAGTCCCCGGCGCCGGGCCAGTCCCCTGCGCCGGGCCAGTCCCCTGCGCCGGGCCAGTCCCCTGCGCCGGGCCAGTCCCCTGCGCCGGGCCAGTCCCCTGCGCCGGGCCAGTGCCCTGCGCCATACCGGCCCCCCGCGCCGGGACGGATGTCGCCAGCTGCACCGCGCGCTGCGTGGCCCCCGGATCGGCCCGGGTCAGTCTGCCGGTTTCCTCCGCCGTCGAGCCCTGGCGCTCCGGGGCGGCGGCGGTGCGGGCAGCCTTCGTCTCCGCCGCGCTTCGATCGCGGGTGCTCTCGGCGGCCTGGTCCGGGCGCACACGGGGCGCCTCTGCGTTCGGTTCGTCCCGATAGCCCGGCCGTTCGACCGTGGCCTGACTTCCATGTTCGTAATCCAGGGGATCTAGGCCGGGTGGCTCGTCGCCCGTGGGATCGCGTGGTTCGGTGTCGGCGGGCTCGTCCCGGATTCCCGGCTCGGCGTCGATCGGGTCCGGCCGGTCCCGCGTATCGCGCAGCAGCGTATCGAACAGCCCGCCGGCCTCGCCGCCCAGGGCGATGCGAAGCTGTATCGGCCGGAGTCCTGCCAGATCGAGCGGGGGAGTATCCATGCCTGTCGTCGCTGACCTTGTTGTTGCGCCGTTGTTCACGACACCGACGAGCAATTTGCGCGCCATGCGGATCGCTCGACCGAACTATTTGAAAACGATGAGAATTTTATCGAAACTGGAGATCCGGGGGTCGAGCCTGGGCGAATTTGCCGGGGCCGATCAGGTAGAACATTCCGCTTGGGGCAAATTCTGCCGATTGCCGCGGAACGACCCTTGGAATCAGGCGGCCGCCGATGAAGAGCCGGTCTTCGGGTCCCGCTCTCGGCCCGACGTGCGGGCGGTCCCGCCCAGATGGTTGGCGACGGCCGCGTAAACCTCGTGCGGAGGGCAGGACGCGGGTATCGTGACCCGGTGGGTGGCGGGGACGTCCGCCAGGGCGCTGGTCAGCACCGCCTCGCCACCGGACCGCGCCAGATCGAACAGTTCGACGCGGCGCCCCGTACGCGCCCGGAAAACCGAGTAGGCGAGCAGGAAGTCGCTTTGCTCGAACTCCAGGATCGCGGCCAGGCAGGTGACCAGCGCGTCGTGATCGATGGCCTCGAACTTGACCGGTCCGTCGTCGTCCTGGCGGCGTTGCAGCAGGTAGACCTGATCGATCGGGCCGGGGTCGGGATCCACCGCTTGGCCGAAGAGTCGGGTGGCCGGAATCTGCATGCTTGCCCGGCTCTCGAGAACCTGTGCCACCTTCTGGCTGAGCTCGAAGTCGCCGCCGGCGGCGCGGCCGATGAAATCTGCCAACGCGGCCGCCTCCTCGGGCAGGGCCGCGAACAAATCGGGAAACGGCTCGATATCCCGGTACAGCAGATCGAGGCGTTTGGGCAGGCCCTGGACGGTGCCGCCACCGTGCACGACGGCCCAATCGTCGGCGATGAAAGTGGCCCCGTCCTGGAGGGCATGGAGCAGCAGATTGGTCTTTCCGATCCCGCGCGAGCCCGCGCAGAGCGCCGTCGTCCCGCCGCTGCGAAAGGCCGCGGCGTGACAGAAGGTCTTGCCGCGTTTCAGCAGCTGGAAGTGAATCATATGTTCCAGGATGGTATCGAACAGGTGCGGATCGAACTCGACGTCACAGGTCGCCCGCCAGGTACGGGCGCGCGCCGAACCGAAGTCGATCCGGAACACGCGGTACCGGGAGTCGCGTAGAAGCACGCCGCGATCGTCATGGGACACCGGACCGCGGACCTCCGTACAGTCCCGGGGGCTTGTGGCCTCGTCGACGAACTGGACCGCGATATTGAGCTTGGTCGCCGGCAGGGCCTCGACCTCGAACGAGCCATAGTCGCACCTGACGTGATCGAGCAGGGGGCTTGGCCCGCCATCCAAGGCGATACCGATATCGTTGAGGACGTTCAGGTGCACGGCCAGGTCAACCCCACGCGTTTCGCCGGTCTTGCCCTGCCGAGGTGCCGGCCAACGAGATCCCGGCCAGGGCTGCGGGCGGACAGGGACGGCGTTGTTCCGGGACCGATGGTCGCAAGGGCTGGGTCGGCACAGCAGGGACGGGCGGAGACGGGCCTCCGCTCCACAGTTCCGGACGGCGAGATGTCAGATCGAGAAGCCGTCTGACGTCTGCCGCGCTTGCGAATCCATCTGTCCCTGCCCATCGTCATCGTCCTGCTGTTGGTCGGGGCGGGCCAGCAGACCGGCGGCGATCTGCCGGTTCACATTGATCAGGACATCGACCATCTGCGGCTTCGGCTGCGACAGGATGGCAACCGTGCGCTTGTCGACGAAATTGCACAGATTGAGCATGTTCGTGCGGATCTCGACCGGCAGCGGACACTCCGGCGCGCTCAGTTCCGCCTGAAAGATCGTCCAGAGGCGCCAGTTGAGCCGCGCGGCCTCGCGCAGACCCTTCCTGTCGTCGGGACACTGCTTGGCCTCCGCCAGGCGCCGTGCCGCCTCGAGCAGGGCCCGGCCTTCGGTCTGCCGCGGCGCGCCGCCATTGTTCCCGACACGATCGTAGGTCCTGACCGCGCCCTCATTGGACATGAGAGAGCACCTCTCGTTCGTGCTGGAGCAGATGACCGCAGGCCTTCAGCGCGCCATAGAACTGACCGTCTTCGACCATCCCGCGAATCTCGTCGGCAATCGGCTGGGCGCTCGGCGCGGCCGCCAGGTAGTCGCCCAGCAGGCCCCGGAAGTCCTCCAGATGCTCGGCCACGTTCTTCGGAAACAGGTAGGCGCACTGCATGGCCAGGTAGACCCGGGCCGCCGGGGTGGTCGCGGACTCCTGGGTCAGTATGTCTTTCTGGCGAAGGATGTGCGCCTGATTCTCGAAAAGAAGACTGGTGCCGTCGCCGTCGTTCCTGATGACGGCGCCGTTGACAATGAGCTTCTCGCCTTTACCGACGCTGAGCTTGAGTGGCATGACGCAAACGCCCGTTCAAGTTAAAAGACTACTTAGAAAATATGTGCATGCATATTAAGGAGTAGTTAATCACAATGCCGCTAATAAACTAGTCGAAATAGACCATATCGACGACCTTCTCCGGCCCCGCCTGTGCTGCGGCCTCCGGCCGCATCTAGGCCGGCGCGGCGGCAGGGGATCGGCGAGTTTTCACAGGGCTGCATGACGATGGTGATGGCGGACGCCGCCGAAACGAACCCGGTCCCGGACCTCTTCCAAGCCAATCTGGCTGCATTCAAGCGCTGGGCCCCGAATCTCTATGGCCGTCTGGCAGCGGTGACCGCGCCCAATTCGGAGTTGACGGTCGGCCCGGACGGGCGGATCGACATGGCTTTTCGCGGCCAGGGCTTTTACGACGGCGACGCGCTGGCCGCCACGAGCGCGCAGCTGGAGGAGTATTTCGCCAAGCCGCTGCGCCATGCGATCAATGAACCCGAACCCGAGCGTTTGGAGGGGGCCTGCGGCGATTTCTGCACCGCGGTCACCGATCGTCTCGCCGAGCAGGCCATCTCCTACGACGGCGCCAATTGCCCGCCCGAGAGCCACGTCCTCGTGGTTTTCGGCATTGGTCTCGGTCTGCATGTCGGGCCTCTGATCGAGCGGACCGGCGCCCGGGTCGCGGTGCTGATCGAGCCGAACCTGGAGTTCCTGTATCACTCGCTCTACCTCACCGATTGGCACGCGATTTATGAAAGCGCAGCCGAGGAAGGCCGGCAGGTCGTCGTCATCGTCGAGCAGGACTCCTCGACCATCGCCTCGCGCGGACGCCAGATTCTGCGCGCCAACAACCCGGCGCTGCTCGACGGCATCTACCTCTATACCCACTATCCCTCGGCAGTCCTGGAACAGGCCAAGGAGCGCGTGCAGCACGAGTTGTTCCTGACGCTGAGCGGTCTCGGGTTCTTCGAGGACGAACTGATCATGACACGCAACGCGGTGGCGAACCTGGGCCGCGGTTCCGTGGAAATCCTTTGCGATTATCACCGGCGGCGGGACGAGCCGCTGTTCATCGTCGGCTCCGGCCCCTCGGTCGAGGGGGACCTGGACTTCATCGCGGACCACGCCGACCGGGCGGTCCTGATCTCGATCGGTTCGGGACTGCGCGTCCTGCTGCAGCGGGGCATCCGCCCCGACTTCCATGTCGAGCTGGAAAACGGCGAGGGCAACGTGGAGATCATGGCTGCGACGGCCAAGGACCACGACCTGGGCGGCATCACTCTGCTCGCCTCCCTCACGGTCCAGCCCGGTATGGTCGAGATGTTCGACCGCGCGATCTTGTTCTTCCGCGAAAGGGTCAGCTCGACGACGCTGTTTCACAGCGGACTCGGCGTATTGCAACCGGCCGGACCGACCGTCGCCAATTCGGCGCTGATTGCCGGCATCCGGCTGGGCTTTCGCGAACTGTACCTCTTCGGCCTCGACATGGGCTCCAAGGTCGAGGGGCGCTTTCACGCCGAGGGATCGGTGTACGGGGCCGGACTGCGGGCCGAGGTGGCAAAGCCCAACCGGCGCTTCGCCGGCAACTTCGGCGGCGAAGTGACCGGCGAAACGATCTTCAACTGGTCGCGCAAGGTGCTGGAGGGCGCCCTGCAGGCACATCGCGGCGTGCGGGCCTACAACTGCAGCGACGGCGCGCGGATCGCCGGCGCGGTTCCCAAGGTGGCCCGGGCCGTCGAGCTCGGCGCCGCGCCGCTGGATCGCACGGCGCTCCAGGCCGCGATCGCCAAGGGACTGCGCCGCTATCCCCTGGACCACCTTCGCCGGACCTGGGGCGAGCAGGACAGCCGCGCTGAGGCCGAGGAGGTCTTCTGCTTCATCGAGCGGATCCTGGACCGCGCGGCCGAGGAGTCCGAGCCGGGCATCGACTGGATCCACGAGATTTTCGAGGCCGTGCGCCCGGACGACCCGGCCAAGCTCGTCGTCACGGCCTATCTGAGCGGCACCCTCTCGATCTGCATCGGCTGCACCAACTGGTACGACCGCCGGATCGCGGATCCTGGGGACCGGCAACGCTATCGCCGGATCGCGATCGGAGAATTCCGCGCCCTCGTCGGTGCTCTGAGGGACAAGCTCTTTGCCTTGTTCGACGAGGTCGACCGGCGGCTGACGGCCGCGTGACGTGCCGGGCATGTCCGAGATCCGGCCAAAGCGTTCCGGTCCAGCTCCCTTGAAGACCGCGGAGTCGGCCCTGGACCACTGGACTGCCGACGGTCCCGGCGAGGTGTACGTCACCGACATCGCTCCCTATTGCGTCACCCCGAACATGACGGTCAAGAAGGTGATTGCCCGGATCGACCGGGGCGCCGAGGGTCTGGCGCTGGTGGTGGACGACGAGGGTCGGCTGCTGGCGACGGTCACCGACGGCGACGTCCGCCGGGCCCTGATGGCGGGCGCCGATATGAAGGAGACGGTCGAATCACTGCTGGACCGGAAACCGGACGGTGCCCATTCCGCGCCGATCACGGCGCCCTTCGGCACAGGTGCCGTCCACTTGCTGCGGCTGATGGGCGAACACGTGATCCGGCACGTGCCGCTGCTCGACGACGGCGACCGCCTGACCGGACTGGCCTTGCTCAGTCGCTTCGTGCGCCGGCCGGACCTGCCCTTGCGGGCGGTCATCATGGCCGGCGGCCTGGGCACGCGGTTGCGGCCTCTGACCGAAAGCACGCCCAAGCCGATGCTGCCGGTGGGAGACCGGCCCCTGCTTCAGCGCACGGTCGAGCAGCTCGGCCTGGCGGGGATCCGCAGCATCAGCATCACGACCCACTACCAGGCCGACAAGATCAAGCAGCACTTCGGCGACGGCAGCTCCTTCGGCGCGGCGGTGCGCTACAGCCACGAAAGCGAGCCGCTGGGTACGGCCGGTGCGCTCAGGCGGCTCGAGACGGATGGCGACCAGCCGCTGCTCGTCATAAACGGGGACGTCCTGACCACGGTGAACTACCGGGCCATGCTCGATTACCATCTGGAGCACGGGGCCGAGCTCACCATGGGCGTGCGGCGCTATGCCATGGAGGTGCCCTACGGAGTCGTCGAGTGCGACGGCCCCTTGGTCCGGGAGCTGCGCGAAAAGCCCGAGGTCGGATTCTTCGTCAATGCCGGGATCTATCTGGTGGAGCCCGGCCTGTGCCGCGAGATTCCGGAGAACCGGCGCTACGACATGACCGATCTGATCGACCGGATGGTCGACCAGGGCCGCAACGTGATCAGCTTTCCGATCCACGAGTACTGGTTGGACATCGGCCGGATCGACGACTACGCGCGGGTCCAGCAGGACCTCGGCGCCGGCAAGGTGAGACCTTGAAAGCGCGCGCGCCCATGCTTCGGCCCTCGCCGCCTTGCCGCCCCCGGCCGCCGCGGGACTTCGCGGATTTCGCGCCGCCCGGATGGGACCGGCCGGCGGTCGAGCGGCCGGTCGTCTGCATCCAGGGCCTGGGCTTCGTCGGCGCCGCAATGGCCGCCGCCGTCGCCCGGGCGCGCGACGGCGCGGGCCGGCCCTTCTTCAACGTGCTCGGGGTCGATCTGGACACCGGCCGGGGCCGCGCGGCGATGGACAGCCTGAACGCCGGGCGCTTCCCCTTCGCGACCGGCGACAGCGCCCTGGGCGGGGCCGTCGCGGCCGCCCACGAGACAGGCAACCTCGTGGCGACGAGCGATCCGGCCGCCTATGGGCTGGGCAAGGTCATCCTGGTGGACGTCAATCTCGACCTTGATCCGACGGCCGCCGGCCCGGACGGCACCGCGCCGCGGCTGGAGCTCGACGGCTTCCGGCGGGCCATCAGAACGGTCGGCGAAAACATGACGCCGGGCGCATTGGTGATCGTGGAGACCACCGTGCCGCCGGGGACCTGCGAAAGGGTGGCGGCGCCCGAACTGGCCGCGGCGTTCGGCGCCCGGGGCCTTGGCGCCGAGGATTTTCTGCTCGCCCACTCCTACGAGCGGGTCATGCCGGGCACCCGGTACCTGGACTCGATCGTCAACTACTGGCGGGTCTATGCCGGCCACAGCCCGGCGGCGGCCGAGGCCTGCCGGGACTTCCTGAGCCGCATCGTCAACGTCGCGGCCTATCCGCTCCGGTGCCTGTCCTCGACCACCGCTTCGGAAACGGCCAAGGTGCTCGAGAACAGCTACCGCGCCGTCAACATCGCCTTGATCGAGGAATGGGGTCGCTTCGCCGAAGCGGTCGGCGTCGATCTCTTCGAGGTCGTGGAGGCGGTCCGCCAGCGCCCGACGCACAGCAACATCCGGCAGCCGGGTTTCGGCGTCGGCGGCTATTGCCTGCCGAAGGATCCGCTGCTCGCTCTTGCCGCCGCGCGCCAAATCTTCGACCGGGGCGACCTCGATTTTCCGTTCTGCCGCATGGCCGTCGAGGTCAACCGGGCCATGCCGCGGGTCAGCGTCGACGCCCTGCAGCGCCTGCTGGGCGGTTCGCTCGAGGGCAGCCGCGTGCTGCTGCTGGGCGTCAGCTACCGCCCCGACGTGGCCGACACGCGCGCGACGCCGGCCGCACTCTTCGTGACGGAGGCCGGGCGGCGCGGTGCGCGCGTCCTGCTGCACGACCCCATGGTCCGGGACTGGCCCGAGCTCGCCCTGAAGGTCCCGCAGGCGCTGCCCGATCCCGGCGAGATCGACGCCCTGGTGTTTGCCGTGGCCCACGAGGACTACCGGCGGCTCGAGCTGGGCGACTGGCTGAACGGCGCGCGTCCGGCCGTGCTCGACGCCAACAACGTGCTGACGCCCGAACAGGCCGAGGACCTGCGCGCGCTCGGCTGTCCAATGGCCAGTATCGGCCGGGGAGGGGACTGACCGTGCATATCCTGATCACCGGCGGGGCCGGCTTCATCGGCGCGCACCTGGCCAGACGCCTGCTGGACGAGGGCACGCGGATCGATCTGATCGACGACTTCTCGCGCGGCCGGCTGGACCCGGATCTGGCCGCCCTGGCGGAGCATCCGGCCGTGCGGTGCCTGGAGCGGGACCTGCTGGCGCCCGGCGGCCTGGAGGACTTGGCGGAGGACTACGACCTCGTGTTCCATCTCGCGGCCATCGTCGGGGTCGCCAACGTGGTGAAGCAGCCGCTGGCGGTGCTGCGCCGCAATGTCGAGCTGTTGCTCACCCTGCTGGACTTCGCGGCGCGCCAGAAGAATCTTCGGCGGCTCGTCTTCGCCTCGACCAGCGAAGTCCACGCCGGCTCCCTGCTCCACCTGGACCTGCCGGTGCCGACGCCCGAGGATGCAGCTGTGGCGCTGCCCGACTTGGCGCAGTCGCGCGCTTCCTATCTCTTGTCCAAGCTTTACGGCGAGGCGCTCTGCCACCACGCCGGGGTGCCGGTCACCATCGTCCGGCCCTATAACGTCTATGGGCCGCGCATGGGCATGGCGCACGTCGTACCCGAGCTACTCCAGCGGGCGGAGCGGACCCCCGACGGCGGCGCCATGACGGTCTATTCGACGGGGCACCGGCGCGCCTTCTGCTATGTGAGCGACGCGGTCGAGCTGATCGTCCGGTTGGCGTTGGCCGAGGACGCGCTGGGCGGCGTCTACAACGTCGGCAACCAGGCCGAGGAGGTGGCGATCGGCCAACTGGCCGAGCTGGTCGCGGCGGCCGTGGGGCGCAGGATCGCCATCGAAGCCGGGCCGGATACGCCGGGATCGCCCGCGCGGCGCTGCCCCGACATGACCCGCACCGGCGCGGTCACCGGTTATGAAGCCCGGGTGCCGCTGGCCGAGGGTCTTCGCAAGACCTACGACTGGTACCGGGAACGGGTGTTCCGGCCGGCCGGGATGGCGGCGCAATGACCCCGGGCGCCGGCGCGGCGGGACAGGCGGCGCGGGTCGAGCCGCGGGAGGCCCCGGCCGGGGCAACCATACCGCTGAGCGTTCCCGAGATCGCGGGCAACGAGTGGCGCTACATAAAGGACTGCCTGGACAGCGGCTGGGTCTCCTCGGTCGGCGCCTTCGTCGAGCGCTTCGAGGCCGAGTTCGCCGCCCGGCTGGGCGCGGCGCACGCCGTGGCGACGATCAACGGCACCGCGGCGCTGCACGTGGCCCTGCGAACGGTGGGCCTGCGCCCGGAGGACGAGGTGGTGATGCCCAGCTTCACCTTCATCGCGCCGGCCAATGCCGTGCGCTATGCCGGGGCTTGGCCGGTCTTCGTGGACGCCGAGCCGGAGACCTGGCAGATGGATCCGGCCCGGGTCGTGCATTTTCTCGAGCGCCAGTGCCTGTGGACCGGGAGCGGACTGTGCAACCGCGCGACCGGCCGGCGCATCGGCGCGCTTCTGCCGGTCCACGTCTTGGGCCACCCCGTGGACCTGGCGCCGATCCTGGCCGTGGCCGAACGCTACGGCTTGCCGGTCGTCGAGGACGTCGCGGAGAGCCTCGGCGCGCGCTATCACGGACAGCCGGTGGGGCGGCTCGGGCAGATCGCCTGTTTCAGCTTCAACGGCAACAAGGTGATGACCACGGGCGGGGGCGGCATGCTGGTGACCGACGACCCCACCCTGGCCGAGCAGGCGCGCTACCTGACCACCACGGCCCGGGACGATGCTCTCGAAGGCGTTCACGGCACGGTCGGCTACAACTATCGCCTGACCAATATCCAGGCGGCCATGGGCTGCGCCCAGCTCGAACGCCTGGACGCCCTGCTCGCCGCCAAGCGGCGCATCGCGGCGCGCTATCGCGAGGCCCTGGCCGGGCTCTCCGGCGTGCAGGCCATGCCCGAAGCCGACTGGGCCGAGAGCGCCTTCTGGCTGTACAGCATCCGGCTGGACGAAGAGGCCGCGGGGCTCGGCAGCCGGGAGCTTCGGGCCCGCCTCGCCCGCGCCGGGATCGAGACCCGGACCTTCTGGCAGCCCCTGCACCTCAGCCCGGCCCACAGCAGCGCGCCCTGCCTGGGCGGCGCGGTCGCCGAGCGGCTGCACCGCGAGATCCTCTCGCTGCCCTGTTCCTGCGGCCTTACACCGGCCGACCAAGACCGTGTCATCGCGGCGCTCCGAGAGGCGCTCGGCGCATGATCGACGGGCTTTCCGTCCTGGCCCTGGTCACGGCCCGCGGCGGCTCGGCCGGACTGCCGCGCAAGAACCTCAGGACGGTCGGCGGCCGGTCCCTGGTCGCCCGCGCGGTGCAGGCGGGTCAGCGCGCCGAAACGGTCGACCGCGTGGTGTTGTCGTCCGACGATCCCGAGATCATCCAGGCGGCCCTCCTGGCCGGTTGCGACGTGCCCTTCGTGCGCCCGGCGGCGCTGGCGGGCGACGAGGCGCGATCGATCGACGTGGTGCGGCACGCGCTGCAGGCCTTGCCCGAGCGCTACGACCTGCTCGTCCTGCTGCAACCGACTTCGCCGCTGCGTGCGCCCGAAGACGTCGACGGCGCCGTCGAGCTCTGCGTGCGCCGAGAGGCGCCGGCCTGCGTTTCGGTCTGTGCCGCGGATAAGCCGCCGTTCTGGATTCACGGGCTGGACGAGCGGCTCAGGCTGCAGCCGATCCTGCCCGAATACCGCCAGGCCTCGCGCCGGCAGGACCTGCCGCAGGCCTATGCCGTCAACGGCGCGGTCTACGTCGCGCGCGCGGATTGGATCATGGTGCTGGACAGCTTCATCGGTCCGGACACGCTCGGCTACGTCATGCCCCGGGAGCGCTCGATCGACATCGACGACGCGCTCGACCTCGCGATCGCCGAGATGCTTGACGCGCGTCTCGAAGGCGAGGGCGACGTCACGCAACCGGCCGAGATCGCCAGGAAGGCCTGACGGCGATGCGGGCTATTCCGGATACCGGGTCGCGGCCTTGACCAGCGTCCCGTCGGGCAGGTCGCTGCCGGGCAGCACGACGGCCCCGGCGCCGATCATGCATGTCCGGCCTACTTTGCAGTTCCCCAGGACGATGGCTCCTGGGGCGAGGTGGCTGCCGGCCCCGATGGCGCAGTCGTGCTCGACGATCGCCCGCGTGTTGACGATGCAGCCCCGTCCGACCGTCGCATGGGGCTGCACCACGGTGCCGGCCAAGACCACGGCGCCGGCCTCGATCCGCGCACTTGGGCTGATCACGGCCGCCGGATGGATCACCGGCGGTGCCTGGAAGCCCGCCGCCAGATAGTCTTCCAGCAACTTCAGCCTCCCCTCGAGGCGATCGGGCCGCGTTCCGGCGATACCGAGCGCGAGCGGCAACGCGCGCAG
>Ga0224508_10001912_pt1 | contig 18291 bp, 19 predicted proteins | sample SF_Jan12_sed_USG_4_FD_170157 | JGI IMG/M metagenome (GOLD analysis project Ga0224508, IMG submission 170157) | Sediment microbial communities from San Francisco Bay, California, United States - SF_Jan12_sed_USGS_21 | ecosystem: Environmental > Aquatic > Marine > Sediment | place: USA... | reverse complement strand
CATAGCCGAAAACGCCGTGATCGAGGCGTTCTTGTAGTGCATTGAGTACGGAGGGCGGTGCCTTGAAATCCATATCAGCGACTCCAGCGGCAAACAGATTATCGCCACCAGACCCTAGCACCTTAGGGTGAACCTTTAGCGCAGGAACACTGCGTCGATTAATATCTTCATCAAATGGGAATGATTTACGTTTGTCACGCATCGTTTTCTGGCGTATGTAGGGTACGAAACACTAGAACTACCATCAAATAAGCCTGAAAATTGATAATTGATCAACGGCTAGCGTCGATCATACTCTCCACACATCGTAACAATGCCTTTTGCAGCACAGGTCGTTGCAGACAATCAACCGCCCCTGCACGCATGGCCTTCACCGCGCTTGTTACATCATCGTTGTCAGTAATAATGATGCTCGGCAGAGTCAAGCCACACGCAATCAGCACATCTAGCAATGCAATTCCGTCACGCCCTGGAAGGTCCACTTCAGTGACTAGACAGGCCGATGTATGTGCAAGCGGTTCTTGTAATAGTGACTCGGCACTGTCGTATACTCTCACATCACGAAACTTTGTCCGAAATGTGCTGCGCCATTTAATACGTTCCTGCTCATTGGTAAGAACAAGATAGATGATGGTGTCATCTGCCCATGCGGATACCGATAATTTATCGGTATCAAGTGCACCCCAATCCTCTGGCGTCATATTGGATTCGATCAACGGAAAGACGGTTGTCTCCTCCGTATCAAGATGACGACGCAGCACCTCCGAATAGGCTTTGCCTAACGGGACGGTAACGTCCGCCGTGGGGGTCATGTGCCGCAAGGTATCTAGGATTTCATCACCTCTGTCGGCTAGTTCATTGTGCTCTTGAGTAAGCTGCTGCATAACGGTTTTGGTGGAGGGGAGACGAGCAAGCAGCCGTTCTTGAATCATGTCCTCCACTTTGTGGTGGTAACCATCTACATGGGAGCGCATATAGTGCATGATTTCCCTCAGCCGACCGAAGTCCAAGACACGGTGATTCGTGCTTTGATCCAACACATGGTCAAATACGTCCAGAAGGCGACGCACATTGTGGTGATCTTTGTGTAATGACTCCAGGATGTAATGCATAGCGATACAGTTCAACGTTCTTGTTATTGTAAGGAAAGTGCTTAAACCTCGGCTTCGTCGGCCAAGCTGTATTCTGGATCATCTCCAGTCGTCACTATATTGATATAGATCAATTATTTGTGAGTGGGTGTCCCCTCCTCCCTAAATAATGTCGTTATCATCGGTTGGCCTGAGTACGGATACACGTGCTCGAATCAGGTGCTGACGCTACAAATGCTGAACACTTGCGCCATTGGTGTATTAACGCCCGGTTTTGAGAATTGATAGATCAAAGATGCCGATGATTCGGTTTCAAACTCGTGCAACACAACATATCTGCAATCTCGTGGTGGTTCACAATTTAATGACGCTATATACTCATTCGCGCCATGGCGTTCTACAAACGAACCTTCAAATATAAATTCATCTGAGAATAATGATCTGAGGTCGTTGATCGTTCGTTCAGCATAGGAAACCTCCATGTACCTTTTGCCAGATCCAATGGCGTCATTTGGAAACAACCCAATAATGATTTGAGGACATTGTTTTCATCTTTTAGGCCACTTCAATTGCAGGCTATAGGTGTTTACCGTCAGACTAATTCTCTGTGCGGCTCTTGAGCAACGATTGAATAGCCACTAACCAGCGTTCAGCCATCTTATGGTTACCGCGCTCATTGGGATGAATTCCATCATATGTATCTTGCGCGGCGTCAAAGCCAGTGAAGTGGTCAACCAGTACGACACGAGATGTCGGTGTGTGTTTCATATTCACTAACCTTGCCAGTCCTTCGTTGAATTGCGTGATGCGTATCGTCGCCGATTCGTAGGCGACCGGAATAATAGCCGCCACCAGGACATGCACCTGCGGGTTGTGTTCGCGTAATCGGTCAATGATCTGATCAATCTCATCAACGGTATCATCGATGTCCTGGCCTGCACCGATATCGTTGGTCCCAAGGTGCATGAGCACAATATCGGGTGTGGCCTGCTTAGCCCACTGGTTGATCCGTCTGAGCACCTGATCGGCACGCCAACCCCAGTGACCTTCATGATCTGTATCGTAGTCGTTAGCGTTATGACTACCGCTGTACCCACCGCTCATACTACCAATGAAATCGACGCTTATTCCGGCTTCGTCCAGAGCGAGCCACAGAGGCTGGCGGTAACTGCTGCTTTCGCCTTGGGTGATCGAATCGCCCAGTGGCATGACGCGAAGCGGTGTTTGCGCGCCTTCAGCCCAGTTGCTACACATGAGAATCGCTAGGCAGATGGATACCGTTAGAACCCAAGTAGGTGCGCGAGCAGCAAATAGATTATCGGCATCAGACCCTAGCACCTTAGGGTGAACCTTTAGTGCAGGAACACTGCGTCGTTCTATGTCTTCGTCTAACGAAAAATGGTTGCTGTTGTCACGCATAACTGATCGACCGGATACGCGGTGGTAGGAAATGTCGCATGATAAGCCAAAATACAAACACGTGATTAGAACTAACGTCGCTCATACTCTCCACACAGCGTAACAAGCTTTTTACAGTACGGGCCTCTGCAACAAATTACCAGCATCAGCGCGCATAATCTTCACTGCATTAGACATATAACCAACTAACGGGCCTGGCAATAAAATTGATACGAGTAGCAATTTAGCCATCGACCTTGGAATCACTGCCCGTTTGATCTTCTTGCTCGATTGTTTTGGAACGTTAGATTCATGACAATTCAAAATCCAGCAACTCATGTTGGGTTATTACTACCACAAATTTATTCGAAGCTCTTCGATAAATAATTGAAATCTAAGAAAGGGAGTCATTTTCTTTCTAATATATTCCCCTCCACCTTCCGCAAATACAACGTAGTCTGTCAATTCGGAGTACTCTGCTGCATAGCAATCAGAGTGATCCCAAGCTTCAAGTCTATATAGGAGTTCTAAATTATCTAGCGGTACAACGAACTCTATCTGTAAATCAACAGGAAAGGTGTCGAAAAAGTATGTGTCGCTTTTAAGAATATTCCGCTCAGATACGAAGTTTTCTGATTTTGTTATAAAAAATTGACAATGACTTTCAGCTAGATTGATTGCGTCTTCGTCAAAGTGTTTTTTGATTGTCCAGAACTCAAAAAGTGATCCACTTTGTTCCATTCTATGCAAACTGACAATTCGATAGTAATTACCAGGCGTTGAGAGGGTTATGCGGGCATAAAAGGGTTCTCCACTTTCATCAATTTGAGGGGCGTAATTCATTCGTACGAAACGATTGTAGATCGTTTCATTACTTAGCCATTTCTCATCGTCCTTGTGGGCGTAATATTCCTTGATCCCTTGCCTCACTATCCATTCACTTACTTGCTCAATTCTTTTGAAATTCCCTTCCGTGGAATAGTCTTGAGCATTTGCGATCACAGCTGATGAACACAATATAATCAGGCTCAGTAATATGATGGACTTCTTGATAGTCATTAATGGTAAATAGGTACTATCCAACGAAGCGCCATTGAATTATCTCGCTAGTGCACACTATAGTTAAGTCGCTTTTAGTCTGACAATTTTCAATACGGCCACGTTTTGACAACTGAATTTTTGAAATTGAATTTGGCGTAACATTATTCTTTCCTCACTCGTTCAAGTAGTCTCACAATTTCATCATTTGCATTATTACGGGCAATATCCCGCACTTCCATACCTTTGCCATTATTGACGCTGGTACTCGCTCCCCATTCGAGCAGGAATTTCACGGACTCTCGTTGATTATTACTCACCGCGAACGCTAGTGGTGTCATCCAGTCCATATCACACGGCTTTTTCTTGTTCGGACGTACATCGAAGAATGTGATCTCTAATAGCGACGGGTTCTGAGTTAGTAATTGCTCTATTCGGTCAAGCTTTCCAAGTGCTACCGCCGTAAAAATATCCATCTCACATTGTTCAAGAAATTCCGCGGCCTTAGATTGTTTATTCTGCAGCGCCCATGCAAGTGGTGGGCCGAAATAAAAATGATCACGCAAGGTTGGGTCAGCGCCCGCCTCAATCAACAGTTTCATCATTTCAATATTGCCGATCCACGCAGCTTGATGCAGAGCAGTTCTAAACGTAACGTGATTTACGTCAAAATCCAGGTCAAGCATAAGAGTCACAGCGTCTGGGCGACCTGATTCCACGGCTTTCTCGAGAATGTCGGGAGAGACTTCCATAACCTCATCGATCAAATTAGGATTTTCTTTCAACATAGTAATAACAAGATCGCGATTCGCTTTCAAACAAGCGTTTCGAAAAATATCAATTGCACGCAGCTCAACTATCCGCGCGCCATTCGCAGCAAGATAGTCTGCAATCTCCTGGTGTTCCGCTGACAAAGCCATTTCGTAGGGCGTGCGGTCACCTACTGGTTGGTTAACATCAATGCCATACTCTACCAGCAGTTTTACTCGATCCATCATGCCTTGCCAAATTGCATGACAAAGTTGGTAGTGCAACGTTCCCTGCGGGTGCTGTACCAGTTTATCGTTCTCTTGCAGTAGCCAGTTGTTTTTGTCTGTACTGGCAATTCCAAATTCGAGGAGTAACTCAAGACAAATATTGTCTTCGGTAAACATGCGGTTATACGCGGCCTGACTATCATTTGGATTGGCACCAGCGCTTAACAATAGTCGTGCAAATTTTTCAAACTCCGGGTGCTCAACAAGATTCTCCGGCCCGGCTTCCCCCTGTCCGAACACACCAGTGAGCGCGGTAAATTTGTATTGCCCGCCCCACATGTAATGTGCATTGGGATCGGCGCCGCGCTCGATTAAGAGTTTTCCAACTTCGAGAGTCGAAACACCCGGCAAGCGCGCGTAAGCCGCATACATCAGCGGCTCCCAGTTATGAAAACCGCCTTTTCTGTTTATCAACCCCGGTTCTTTGTTGAGCCAGTTTTTCACCTTCTCCACGTCACCTATCGCCGTGGCGGCATAAATGTTTTCACCGCAAATTTTGGGATGGGTTTTTAGTAACTCTGCCGCATGTTGCCAACGCGCAGGGTCTGCTGATTCCGTTTCGCTATAGACGATAACGACGTAACGCAGGAATTCGTTAGCCAACTGATCCATGGAAGTCTGGGTTGCGGAAACTCCACTCTCGATATGTGACTTCATTTTCTTCCAACTGGAAAAACCATAGTCGCGAGCAATCACCAATTGTGCGTCTTGTAATCCCATAGAGTTGGGATCGTTAAAATAGGGTTTGATACGCGGTAACGTCGCGGGGTCGTTTTCTTTTACAGCTTTGAGAAGTGTTTTTGCCTGTTTCTTGAGATTATCAAGATTGGCATTGGCGGGAAGTTTTCGAATAGACACGATGGCCTCCTTTCGTTCACGTCCGGTACCCGCGCCCTCAGACTGAAAAGAGGTTTAGGAATGTGATCTAATAGTTCAGACAGGCTTAGCCCTTCCCGCGGATCGGATGCTTTCTGAAAAAAGCGCGCAAACGTTAACACACGGGCACACCACGAACAAGATCAAAACATAGTCACCATAAAAACGCCAGTACCCCGAACGAGGTACTGGCGTTAGTCGTTTAATCAGTGAATAGACTGACTATCGTCTACGAGTATAGAGTCGGCGCACCCAGTTGCTGGTGTATTTGATTAGCGGTCTGTTGCGAAATGTTCAAACCTTGTGCTAATTGATGCAGGTATTGCGCCTCGGGGTTGGCATCAAGGTCGATTGCCATGAGCGACATGGCGTATATCTGATTACCCATACCTTGCGGGATGCTACGTGCGAACCCAGCTACATCCAACGGTTGTGCCATTTCGTGTTTCAAGAAATCAATTTCATCTTGTGTAACGTTGCCTAACTTACCAAGAATATTTTCCTGTTCTTGTTTGTCAACTCTACCATCCGCTTTTGCCGCATTGACCATAGCCCGAATCATTAACGTTGCCTGTTCGCAAGCTTGACTATGCACCATACCGGGAGAGTGTTCTTCAAAACTTTTCGGTTGCGTATTGTTTTGTGCAGCCTGCTCGTTGTTGCCAAACTGATTTAACGCGGCACCGATCAATCCTCCTAAATCAGCACCACCGCCGCCTCCCTGGGCTGACGAACCGCTACCCAGTACGCCACCCAACAAATCACCTAAGCCGCCGCCACTTTGTGCCGGTGCACTGGTTTTACTACCACCAAGAACGCTGCTCAGCATACCGCCGAGGCCGCCTCCCGATCCACCGCCCGCGCCGGACTTTGCACCGCCCAACACGCTGCCAAGCAAATCGCCCAAACCACCGCCGCCGGATTGAGAACCACCGCCCATTGCGGCGCCTAACACGGAACCCAATACCGACGATCCCGAGCCGGAAGACATGCCACCTCCGCCCAATAATGCACCTAGAATTTTTACTGTATCTACCATTTACTTACTCCTGAGTTATGAAATACCGACAATCGAAAAAGATCATCTGGATTCGGTATAACTAAATTGGGGATAAACCTCAAGCTTTTCAAGCATGTATTACGTTAACTTAGGTTACAATTTTTATGTAAAACTTTGATAAAGTGTCGTAAATCGTAAATTGGAGGAATTAAAACGTGCTGCGCATCGGCTTATTTCTTGGTACCAATCTAGCTGTTTTATTCATCCTGAACCTTATCCTCACTGTCCTCGGTCTTAACCAGCCAGGAACAAGTTATGTTCCATTGCTAATAATGGCTGGCGTTTTCGGCATGGCGGGTTCCTTTATTTCTCTATTGCTGTCGAAGTCGATGGCGAAACGATCGGCAGGCGCACAGGTTATCGAAACCCCAAGCAATGAAACCGAGCGTTGGCTCGTGAGCACCGTGCATGCACAAGCAGACAAAACTGGAATTGGTAAACCCGAAGTGGCCATATTTGATTCATCCGCACCAAATGCTTTTGCAACCGGTGCAAACAAAAATAAGGCGCTTGTCGCGGTCAGTACTGGATTACTGGACACGATGGAACAAGACGAAGTTGAAGCGGTGTTGGGCCATGAAGTGAGTCATGTCGCTAACGGTGACATGGTGACACTGTCTTTGATTCAAGGTGTGGTCAACACTTTCGTAATCGTATTTTCGCAAATCATCTCTTCACTGATAGATCGACGTGGAGGCGGGGGCTACAATCAATCGGGTTATGGTTACGGTCGCGGTATCGGCTATCGATTTACCTACATGATCACACAAACCATTCTGGGAATTTTAGCGACTATTGTCGTTCGCTGGTTCAGTCGCTGGCGCGAGTTCCGTGCCGATGCGGGTGGCGCGCAGCTTGCTGGGCGGGAGAAAATGATTAGCGCGCTGGAGCGCTTGCAACAACTTCAACGTCCCGCGCAATTACCCGCGCACATGCAGGCCCTTGGTGTTAACGGCGGGCTATTAGGTGCCGCGGGTTTGAAAAAGCTGACCATGACTCACCCTCCGCTTGAAAAAAGAATAGAAGCGCTGCGTCAAGCAGGATAAGTCGGAATGTTGGACAAGCTTGCGCAACAGCTACTAAAAAGTTGATCGGCGTCAATTTCTTGAGACCGACTAGAGCATAGGCTAACTAAAACAACTTACGCCGGACAATGCAATGCTGGAAATAAATCCTGAAACCGTCTGTCAATTAATCACGCTGGCACGAGATTTCCAAACACAGGACGTACAGGATATCGATGACGAAGGAATAGAACTGGACGAAAACATGCTATCGAACGCATCGGACAACGACGAACGCGATCACACACAATCGGAAATTAAATCGAAGATTCAAGATTTGGAACCCGATCAACAAGTAAATTTGACCGCATTGATGTGGCTGGGGCGTGGCGATTTCAGTACCGACGAATGGGATAAAGCGCTGCAGGAAGCAGGCGATAGCTGGAATGAGCGTTCGGCGGACTATTTAATAGGCACACCACTCGTCGCGGACTATTTGGAAGAAGGGCTTAACCTGCTTGGGTATTCGTGCGATGAATAAACAGCAAACAATTTGATCAACACAGCGCGAGGGCAAAAAAATCTCAATGCGCGTCAGCGGGATTAGTCGAGTGCGACTCCAGCGCTAGTGTTTCTTCAAACCCTAATCTTTCCACCAACTCGTTATACTCATCAACAATCGCCTGGGCTTGGTCGACCAATTTTGTCATATAGCCAATAGGGTTTCTTAGATCCCAGTGCTCTGGCGCCATAACCAACCGGCATTCGGCCTGCTCTTTGCGCAAGTATCCCGGCGAACACCAAATCTCCTCGCCATCCGGCGCATGATGATAAAACCACAACCCCTGTTCTTGCGCTTCTTCGAACATCGGTTCCAGGCTGGCGACAATCGCGTGATCCAAAATATGCACAGTCATAATAATATTCCTCCACAGGTCAGCTTGTTCGCACTGAAGCTATAGAATAGTCCTATTGCTTTAGCGTCTCAAGCCACTAAATTTGACAAGCCTTTCCAGGGAGATTCCAGGTGTTTAAATTCAAAACCATTTTTGAACAACGCCAACAACTACTGCGCAACGAACCTGAAAAAGCGCGGGCCAGCAGCCATCTTGTAATGAATTTTGAAAACCGGGTCAAAGTACGTGAATTCGAAATTGTGGTCGATCGGCTGCAGGAGCGAGCTTACCCACGAACAAGATAACTGTGAAAAAATATTTTTGAGTAAGCTCACTCCACAACAAAGATTTTAATTGGCAAGGCTAAGTTGGTGGCCTTCGATGTCTCCGGCATGACAAGAATCCGGAAAATTGTCGCAATGCGAAAGAATTTTTTTCACGAAAACTAGATGTCTATTCCGAATAAAATGGAAATTGGTCACACACTTGTGCCACTTGTTCACGCACCCGTTTTTCTGTTGATTGGTTCGAGTCTTTGTTTTCGACCAATTTATCCAAAACCTGGCTAATCCAATGTCCAATTTGCTGAAATTCTTTCTCGCCAAATCCACGTGTCGTTCCAGCATTTGTTGATAAGCGTAAACCCGATGCAATCTTAGCTGGTTGCGAGTCGAACGGAATTAAATTTTTATTGCACGTCAGTCCGGCGCGTTCCAGACTATCCACGGCGATATCGCCAGTAAGTCCTTTGGTTGTTAAATCGACTAACAACATGCCAGTGTCGGTGCCACCGGAAACCAGGCCCACGCCAGCATCCAGTAGTGTCTTAGCTAAGGTTTGTGCGTTATCAAGCACTGCTTGATTGTATTGTTTAAACTCAGATTGCAATGCCTCACCAAGACACACGGCTTTTGCCGCGACGCCATGCAGTAGCACGGAACCTTGCACACCAGGAAACACCGCACTATTTATTTTCTTACCCAATGTTTTGTCATCGGCCAAAACCATACCACCACGTGCTCCACGTAAACTTTTGTAAGTCGTTGTAGTAACCACATGTGCATGAGGAAACGGATTTGGATGCAGGCCGGTCACCACTAATCCCGCAATGTGCGCGATGTCCGCCAGGAAATAAGCACCTACTTTATCGGCTATGGTACGTATGCGTTCAAAATCGATAGTTCGTGGATAAGCCGAACCACCAGCGATAATCATCTTCGGCTTATGCTGAACCGCCAACGCCTCGACATTGGCATAGTCGATTGTTCCGGTGTCGCGAGAAACACCATAAGGCACGATACGGTAATCCCTGCCGGTCAATGTAGCGGGATGCCCGTGGCTAATGTGTCCGCCGCTGGCAATATCCATGGACAGAATGGTGTCACCCTGCTCTAACAATGCAAGGTAGACCGCTTGATTCGCGTTACTGCCTGAATGTGGTTGAACATTAGCGTAAGTGCAATTGAACAATCGGCAGGCACGCTCAATAGCCAGACTCTCAACCTTATCGGCAAACTCTGTGCCACCGTAATAACGCTTGCCCGGATAACCTTCTACTGTCTTGTTGGTAAATACCGAACCTTGCGCGGCTAACACTGCGTTGCTTACAAAATTTTCCGAAGCAATCAGCTCAATTTGATTGCATTGCCGATTACGTTCCTTTGTAATCGCGTCCGCCACTTCGAGATCAACGTCTTTCAACGAACCAGAAAAATAGTTTGAATTTTTCATTTCTAATAATTGCAGTTAAATTTTCGAATACTGTATCTCCTTCCCTCTCGATGGACAAAGATTAGGGATGGGGGCACAAAAGTCATCATTGTGGTCGAGTTTCATTTCGTCATTTCGATAGACTGCGGCCGCTTACCCCTGCAATAAATCGGCGCTTTCTAACACCGCCGCCGCACGAAAAACACTGACGTCATCATAAGTCTTGCCATCAATCTGCGCACCCGTATTTAGTACTGGAGCATTGTATGCGAGATTGCCACGCGGAGCCTGTCCTGAGCGAAGTCGAATGGACTCGCAATGACAAGATTTGAGGTTTGTAAGCAGGTTAGAATATTTTCACACGAAAATGTCTGCGTTCTTCCGGCAGCTCACTCAATCCGGTAAAACTCAATTCCCCGGTTTCTTCGTGCCATTCAAACGGTTCGCCGGTGTAGGGGTTACGCTTGTCCGGCCCAAGTTCCTGTAGCAATGCCAGGACTGTATCCAGGCGTCGCGCCTCGACGTTCTAATTCCAATTGCGCCGCAACCAGACGGATGTAACCATCCGTGTCATACACTCGCAGAGGGTATGGAGCAAACGCAGGCACACTATTTTTAGTACCTAAATCACTAAGCGAACCAAGTAACGTAAAGATCGAAAATCCCTCGGAGGATGGATAGACAGTTTTTCGTAATCAACAATATATTCTACAGGCGACAACATCGATGTTTGACAAAACAATGTGTTTCGCCATTGTGCGGAAGAATTCAGAACAGATGAACTCATAAATGGAAAACTGAGCCGTCTAACTATTCTCTGATAAACGCTATCGCGCCACATCCCACCTTGTCGAATCATTCCTAGAATAAATTCAGTTTCGGTTTGCATGACTTTACAAAAGTTAATTTCACCCTGATTCATAGGTAAAAGTGACTTTTCAATTTCAATGAGTAAATTCGAATCCATGGGTTCATTGGCAATAAAGTCGGACAATAAACTTAAGTGTGAATGCACCACGCGAATAAAAACCATTTTCGCTATTAGAGAGTTGGTATCCCCAAGAAACCTTCTCCAAGTGCCCAGATCACTCAAAAGTTTCGTTACCGATTCTGATGCACTACTGTATATGTATTCAAAAGCTAACTTGGTGAGTTGTATACGTGGCGCCGTTGCCACATTCTGATATGAGGGTAAATATAACCAGCGAAAATCCGCCGCGAACACATCTCGATGATACTGGTAGTTCGAGAGACTGTTGACTCGCGACAATAAGACATTATGTTCGAGAAATAATTCTTCAACAGAATCCTTCTCATTGCGTACTACATCAAGAACACGGTTCTTGATCCTTAAAACAAACTGCTTCAATATCGCGTAGTGAAACCGAAGTTGCATCAAGTTCATATTTCGCCTCCAGCAACTCCATTTGGTCAGCGTAGTGCCTTACTGACGTATTCTTTTCTATATAGGCATTCATGCCTTGAACAGCGTTTACGCCATAATCGTGAATGTTTTCGTTATCGTGAGGCGCACCTACTAAAAAATGCGTTTTGACGCGCTGGTACAATTTCTGACGCTGGATTATTGCCAGGCATCGGAATATCAAAAAAGGGAACAAACAATCGCAACGTGTACCAAATCAACAGTGGAGACAACAGCCACATTCCCCATTTCATAGTATTGTCGAGGATTTTAATTAGTTTCACTTTTTTCTCTTAAATCGAAAATGGAATAAGCCATAACGGCAGCATGAAAAACATAAATCCGATAAATGCCACGAGCGGTCCTTTACTGTATTTAGTGCCGGATACTACAGACAGCGCTAACGCGATTGAAAACATGAAAATCAAACCAACCAATACGGCACCGCCTATTTCAAGCCAATCTATTCGATCTATTTCAGAATCCATTAACGACCATAAGGATGATCTAAAATACGCGGGCAAATAGATTAATAACGAAAAGCCAACAGCGAATGGCAGATACACCCACGACATGGCGATTCTTAGTTTGGCGAAGTTGATTTCCACTCGCAAGGCTCTCCCGACCAACATCTGCAAGCCACCAAAGACATAAAAATAGATGAACACAGCCATAAAACCGTACAAGATACAAATCACCAGCGTTTCGGGCACAGCCGCTTCATAATCTGGGTTTGATAGCAGTATTATCCCGACCACGAACCCGTGCACAAATGGAATCAAATGCGTGAATGCATCGGTATTTTTTGCAAGCAGTTGACGGAGTATTTTTTGCGGAGACAACGACTGTTGAATATTTTTGTGGTCAGTTATGATATTAACCCACACGATGATGATGGTTAGTAACTACTTGTGTCTATTTATTAAAGGAGTAGCGCCATGCACAAAAGCCGACTAGGTGGTTTGATAATTGATTGTAAAACAGAGGATCTGGATGGCGCGGCTCAATTCTGGGGTACTGCGTTGGGATGCGCGATTGCCGAAAATGTTGAAGACGGAAAATATGTTGGACTGCATCACACAGACAAGAACGAACCGCATGTCGAAGCCCAAAAAGTCGATCATGAAAGCCGTGTGCATATTGACATTGAGACGGACGATATTGAGGCCGAAGCCGCGCGTCTTGAAAAAATAGGTGCGAAACGTATCACGGCAATAAAAACATGGGTTGTTATGGAAGCACCCACTGGCCAGCGATTTTGTCTGGTTTCTCCGCAACGCGAAAATTTCGATCAGGAAGCGAACCAGTGGAACGAGTAAATCATTTTGAATTGCGATTACTCAGACTCGACCGTACAGTTGCGGTCTACTATCACCAAGCAGCTCGTTGAAAAAACCTACTAGGCAGTAGACAGTCCAGGTGAGAATGCCAACTTGAGACTTGACATAACACCATTAGGTGTTATGTGAGTCAGTTATGAAACTAACAATAAAGCCCGCTTGGATCTTAATAGCGCTACCAGCGGCCTGGTTTTGCGTTCCCGCTCTACCCGCCGGCACAACGGAAATCGATCAATGAATTCAGATTTACAGGGACCTTTCAGGGCGCTGGCAGACCCTACCCGGCGCCAGATACTCATTAAACTGAGTACCGGGGATATGACAATCGGCGAACTAGTCGATCAATTTGACATCACTCGTACAGCGGTGAAGAAGCACCTTACGATTCTCGAGCAAGGACAATTGATATCGGTCCATGCAAAAGGTCGCGAACGCATTAACCGACTCGAACCCGAGATGTTGAGAACGACAGCAGATTGGTTCAATTACTTTAACAAGTTCTGGGACAAGAAACTCGATAATCTCAAGAACGCCATTGAAAATGAAAATTGAACAAACGATAAAGGACTGAAAAATGACTAATTCCCTAATCAACAAATCAATATTCTTAGCAGCAAGCAGGGAAACCGTGTGGTCTTACCTAACTGAAGAGGAAAAACTGGCATTGTGGTTTCACCCTGCCGATGCTGATCTTGTCAAAGGTCGGGACTATGCCCTCATACAACAGGCAGATGACGGAACTGAGACAAAAATATGTTGGGGCGATGTACTATCGATGCAAAAACCATCCAGCTTGGTGTACACGTTCACTGTCAAACCACTAAATGGTGCGATGACAACTGTTAGCTGGACACTCGAAGAAATACATGGTGGCACCAAACTCTCTCTAAAGCATGAAGGTATTGGCGAAGCGGCAAAAGACGTGGCCTTTGGGCCACTCATGGCGCTCGATAAGGGCTGGGACGAGCATCTGGCAAAATTGCGATCAACAGCAACCTAACCAGTTAATTCGTAGGAACCAGTGGTGAAATGAGTTTTCTCGCGAATTGACCGCACGTATTCCATGGTAGTCAGATAAAATTTGTCGTTATCTGTAAGATCAATTACGAACGATCACAATTTGGACATGGATAAGCTGATTGGTGCTATTCGTGCTATTTACGCTGATGGAATCGAACAACAACATGAATCCGCGGAACACCTGGATACGCTGTGCAGTGCGATAGACCAGCTTGACGGGGAACAAAGCGTTGCAAGCCAATCTTTTCCAGTCGTTGATCGCTATCTACGAGGCGCGTTGGCGATTGCTTCAGACCGTTACGCGAACGCATTGGCACGGGCACTCGAACCGATAAGCCATCGATTGTCTTGGCAACAGCCAGACTATGGTGATGCACCTGAGTTTCAAATCCTGAAAACCAACTACGCTTACGCTTTGATCGCCGGCCCGGAACAATGGGGTTTATCCAATTTTCATTGTGCAGATGTTTTCTTCGGCGTGTCTTTACAAGCACCGCACACCTTATACGCGGGTCACGCACACAAAGCACCCGAAATTTACTACGTTGTCAGCGGCAATTCACAATGGAAACGAGGTGATGAAGATTGGCAGGATCGTTCTTCCGGTAGCCTCATTTTTCATGACCAACACGTCGGCCATGCCATGCAGAGCTTCGATGAACCACTGCTCTCGTTGTTTGCCTGGACCAGCGATCTCGACAGTGAAATAGCGGGCGTTAACACACACGACTAAATCCCAAGAAACTTACTGGTACATAATGAATCCTATATAGGACAAATCGAACAAAAAATAAAATCATGTTGAACAGGAACCGCATAGCAATCTTGACCTCGGTGATGGCACTTGCATTCGGTATCGTTATCGCATATCACATTTCCATTATTAGAACGGACTCTGGTTTCCTGCTACCAACACAACAAATAAATATTGACTATTCTGTGGTTACGACGACAAATAGCTCCTCCGGGTTAGGTGTTCAGAACATACAACAATTGTCTCGTAAAACACCTGACCATCAAGTCGAATCCTTGAATATGGTTGGTGGCGTTGTGCTCGACGCGGATTTTCGTTGGAAAGATTTGAGTAGACTCAACGCGCGTTGGGCGCATTTTTTGGCGGCTGATTTCAGCGGTGCGAGACTGCAAGCTTCAGATTTACGTTCCGCGATTCTTATCGGTGCCAATATGTCGGGCGCTCTTATTCAGGACTCAGATCTCAGTGGCAGCAATCTGACTGATGCACAACTACAAAATGTTGATTTCAGCAGAACCAACCTGAAAGACGCAGAATTATTGCGGGCTAACCTCTACGGCGCCCTTATGACCAATACGAATATTGTTTCGGCAAATTTGGCCGCAGCGGATTTTGAGTACGCCAATCTATATCAAGCCGATCTGTCGGGCTCGCTGCTTTTAGACACCAATTTTCAAGGTGCCAACCTTGCTGAAACTAAACTTCAGTGGGCAAGACTCGATAGAACCAATTTCCACAACGCCGAGTTATTTGGAGCGGATTTCTCAAATGCCGATTTAACAAGTGCGTTTATTTCAATGGATCAACTACGACAGGCTTGCGGCAATAAGCTAACAAAGATGCCTAAAAAGTTCGAAAATTTCTCAATACGGATTTGCTAAATAACATCTGGACCGAAAAAGGCTATGATGCCTGCGCTATAGCCGCAGACGAGTCACCCAACTCGTGCAACTCCGTTGCACATTCACTAATAATTTCTCCAATCAAACGGCAGTCTTCGACCGTGAAGGTCAAGGGGATACGCAAATCACAAAGCATACTCAAAATTCTGTCCGACACAGGCAGACTCTGTGGCTCCACATAACGCCAACTGTCGTGCCGACTGGTGTAACCTGTCGGTTGGGTTGTGCCAAACCATTTAATCTCCACCCCGCGTTCAAGACATTTATTCACTAAAGCGGGAATTTCTGCATTACCGATGTCATTCACTAAGAACTGAATGGAACTACCGACGTAATACTCTTTCTCATAGCGTTGTATTACGCGCAAACCCGTCGTAGCCGCCAGCACACTTTCTATGGTTTGATAGCGCTCATTCCAACGTCGGCAATTGTCATCCAGTACGTTTAATTGCGGTCGAAGAATGGCGGCGCGCAGGTTGTCCATGCGTCCACTGTAATTGGGATTCTCTAGTCTAATCTGATCGAAAAATTCCGCTCCCGGAGCGGCATCGTGACGGTCATACAACATGTAGGAGCCGGAATGAATAATCGCTCTTGCGATGAGTTCCTTGTCGTCGGTGGTAATAAAACCACCTTCGCCGGAGTTGATGTGCTTGTAGGTTTGCGTGCTGAAACACGCTGCGACACCAAAATTTCCACTCTTGTGACCGTTCCAGGACGCACCCATGGTGTGGGCGCAGTCTTCGATTAACGCGACATTGTGCTTATCCAGTAACGCACACAATGCATCCATGTCGACGATATGACCACGCATGTGCGACAACAACATGACGCGCGCACTGCTTTGTTTGATCTTGCGTTCGAGGTCCGTTAGATCGGCGACCAAATCTTCTGTGGTCTCTACCAACACCGGTTTGCCACCCGCGTTATGAATCGCACCGGGTACGGGCGACAGTGTAAAAGCATTGGTTAAGACCTTATCGCCTTGCTGCAAACCAAATGCGCGCAAAGCGATGTGCATAGCGTAACCACCGGAAGCGCAGGCGAGGCAATACTTCGCGCCCTGATAGGCTGCATACTCCTGCTCCAACAAAGATGTTTCGGAAGTCTCACCCTCAGCCACGTTGTAACGATGCAATCGGCCAGACTTTAATATCGTTACCGCTTGATCGATCGCGGCCTGCGGAATGGATTCCTGTTGAGTGAAGCTTTTACTAAATGTTTTCAACGACTATCGATACCATGTGTTAATTCAAATGATCGCAACATTACTTTAATGTTTTTAGGAGGCACAAACCCGACCACAAACAATCAGTGGCGTTCGGTTTTGCGTTTATAGTGACCTTGGATAATACGGTCAATGACCATAGCGCAAAATAATATCGCCAGGCCGGCTAGCATACCTTGACCTTTTGCTGCGTATTGCAATGCTTCCAGCACGTTGCGTCCAAGCCCTTCGGCACCAATGAGCGAAGCAATCACTACCATGGACAAACACATTAATATGGTCTGATTGATACCGGTCATGATAGACGGCATTGCCAGCGGAATTTCGACATCGCGAAGTAATGTCGATTTGGTGCAACCAAACGCTAACGCGGCTTCCTTGGTTCCTTCCGGGACACCACGCATACCCAAAGCGGTTAAACGGATCACCGGTGGCATACCAAAAATAATTGTCGCTAAAACACCCGGCGGTTTGCCGGTGCCAAAAAATGCAATGATGGGAATGAGATAGACGAACGCTGGCATGGTCTGCATGAAATCCAACACCGGCAGCGCCGTGTTGTAAGCCCGCTGACTTTTGCCGAACCAAATACCCAATGGAATGCCGATTAATATGCAAAGAAAAGCAGCTGCGCCCAGCAATGCAACTGTAATCATGCTGGTTTCCCACAGCCCTAGAAATCCCAGGTACGCCAGCGACGCCGCTGTAAAAATAGCAACACGAGGTCCGGCAAGCCGCCACGCAGTCACCAGAATAACAATCATGACGACCGGCCACGGTGTTTGCACAAAAACCACTTCCAATCCATCCAGGATACTTCGTATGGCACTGATAATGCTATCGAATACACCGCCGAAATTAATCGATAACCAATCGAACCCACCTTCCATCCAATTTGCGATGGGTGTGAACAACTGTTTGTCCATCGGAAATTCCGTAATAAATTCACTCGGCTTGGTAACAGTGAATCGATATAACGTTAACGGCACAATGGCGAGCCAAAGAATGCCGCCAAAACCTACCCATGACCATCTAAAGCCGGATGGGGTCTGGGGTTCGGCGCGCCAATGCAGATATTGTTTTTCGTAGCGCAGGTTTGCATAAAAGCCTTGAATTAATCGAAGTAACAATAACGTTACCAGGCCGATGACTAGATATTTAGTGGCGCCCGCCGCGGCGTCCTGCGCTTCTATCATGACCCGTTCGGCCGTGCGTTTTAAATTGCCAGCGGTGGTAATTAAGCCCTGCGCATCGGGATCACCGGCTTGTAATGCTTCCTGTCCACGCTCATACAACTCCCTATATCGATTGTTGAGCTTCTCCGCGCGGGCAACTTTATCCGCTCCGAGATCACCCCATAACCCGCGCCCCAGTTGAACCAGAGCCATGAGTTCGAGCACCAGGAAGGTCCAGAAATACCCCCATAACCCGCGCGCGGCACCCCAATACGGTCCGGCGATAACAGCCATGGAATTCCATGACCAGGGAAATTTTGTAGCTGATTGAATCTTTGC
>Ga0224508_10001911_pt1 | contig 18292 bp, 15 predicted proteins | sample SF_Jan12_sed_USG_4_FD_170157 | JGI IMG/M metagenome (GOLD analysis project Ga0224508, IMG submission 170157) | Sediment microbial communities from San Francisco Bay, California, United States - SF_Jan12_sed_USGS_21 | ecosystem: Environmental > Aquatic > Marine > Sediment | place: USA... | reverse complement strand
ATTCAGCCTCGAGGGTTGCCATAAGGCAGTAACAACAAGTGTTATCATCGCGACCTGACGCATCCCGGACATCCGAGGCAGCAGCAATATCACCATCGAAACCAGCGTTATCGCGATCAGGGGTGCCGGATAGGAAACGGCAATGGAATGCAAACCGGAATTGAGCAACCAGTCGAGATAATCCAGCAAAAATACAAGCAGGCTATCGGCCAGCTTAAACAGGATATGGCTAACGCCAAAACCTGCTATTGACATTAAGCAACCACCCAGCACGACCGGCAGTACAGCAAAGCTGACCAGGGGGATTGCGACAATATTGGCCAGTAGTCCTGCAGGATTGAACTGGTCGAAAATCAGGATACCAAGAGGTACGAAAAGTAACGAAAAACTAAACTGCAGCGCTAGCAACTGTTGCCACCAAGGCATTCTCGCCGGCAGCCGGAACTGAACAAAAGCGATCACCAGCAAGGCGGTAAAACTCAACCAGAACGAAATTGAGCCTACCGAACGCGGGTCGATTATAACAATCACAATAACTGCCAACGCGATAGCCTGCAACAGGTTGATCCTGTTGCGGGTATGCAGTGCAAACCAGAGCAGGCTAAACATAATCAGTGCGCGCACGGTAGGAAGGCTGAACCCGGCGAGGGCCGCATAACCCAGCGCCGCGACAATCGCAAAAAGCCAGGCAATCTGGGCACGATTCAAGCCACTTCGATATAGACCCAAACGCCAGCAGTGACGACCCAGTCCATAAAACAACAATGTCACGATGCCGATATGAAGACCGGATATGGCAAGCAAGTGCGCGGTGCCACTTGACTGCAGTAAATGCTTTTGAGTTACCGGAATATCGCCACGAAATCCCAACGCCAGCGCCTTTATAAGGCCTCGATGCTCACAGCTACTGCAACTTCGATCGATATCGGAGGCAATGCGCATGCGCCAGTAGTTTGCCGACGTCATCGCCGCAGATTCCAGTTTACGATTTGCAGCGGAATCTCGAATGTATCCCGTTACATCAACGCCCCTGGAAAACTGCCAGGCTTCAAAATCGAACCCGGCCGGGTTCAGCGTCCCGATTGGTTGTTTCAGTTTAGCCTCAAATACCCAGCGCTCACCGGCACGCGGTACGCGTTGATCCTGGTACCAGTTTAGACGCGCCAGGCGCGGCATAGACCCGGTGTAATTTTTGATTTCGAGAGCAGTCAGGTACAGGCTGATGCGATCCCGGCCACGTCGTGGAATATCAGCGACGATTCCGCTTATCAGGGCAACCTGGTTGTCATGACGGCTGTCAAGTCGATGCTCGAGATGATAATGAAAAACAGCACTGCTCCAAAGGTAAGCAATGGCTAGCAATAGGACGAATCGATGAGTCGGGCAGTAAAAGACAAACAGCACTGCGATCGGCATAAATGCCGACCAGTAAGAATCCGGTAGTTCGTTACCATATAGCGCCGCGAGCGAGCCAAGCACGATCGCAAGTGCGTGTTGAGGCATGCTTTCCCTGCCCAGTTTCCCTGTTATTTGACCCAACTCTTTGCAGAATATTGAAATAGTGCCGATAATACAATGAACATGGCAAAGAAGATTCTTAGGAAGTTTTTGCCGCATCCTGACGTCATCACTAAAAATCGCTGGATCAAGTTACTTGGCCCCCGGTTACAGGATCCGTCTTTGTGGCACATCAACCGGCGTTCTTGCTCGCTAGCGGTTGCACTGGGTATGTTCTGCGCATTTGTACCGGTCCCGTTTCAAATGGTTATCGCCGCGGCCGGCGCAATCTGGATCAGGGCCAACGTGCTGCTGACCGTACCCGTGGTCTGGGTCAGCAACCCGCTTACGATTGGGCCCATGTTTTATTTCTGTTACCTGATCGGAGCCGAGATGCTGGGACTCGAGCCGGGGAGTTTCCATTTTGAATTGAGCTTTGACTGGCTCGTCAATGGCCTCGCCGCTATCTGGCAGCCCTTCTTGCTGGGTTGTTTCGTGGTTGGCGCAATTAGCGCGCTGGCTTCCTTTCTACTGGTCCGAATCCTGTGGCATTTGCATATTTTAAGGCACATCAAGATCAGGGCCAGGCGTCTGCATAATCGACGTCGAAGGGCGCACGGAAAACCGTGAACCTGTTGTGGACAGTCCTTGTCACCGCCACTAGCGTAATCCTGGGCACCGGATTCTGTTTCTGGCTTATCCAGAAAGCACAGGAGGTGGAGTCCCCCACCTGGATTTTCGAACATATTTTATGCCCGGTTATCCGTATCCTGGTGTTGCTGCTTGTCGTTAGCCAGGTTTATCCAGTGATCGACGCCAATACCACCAGCATAGACTTCTGGCGAATCCTGGTACGACAGGGACAATTTAATAATTTGCTTAACATCCTGTTTGTCGCCGGTTTGTTACTGGCATTCATGCCGGTTCTCAGTCATCCGGTATTTGCCTTGCCAATACAGAGTTTACTGACCATTGCCCTGGTATTTAACTGGCAGTACGCGGATTCAATCGACTCATTTAGCCTGTTTCCATCTTTTGTGACCATCCTCAAAATTACCATCTACATGCTGTTTGCCTATTTTGTCACGCGGGAGTCTAGCAAATACCTGTCGCGCAGGATCGATACAGCACTGGCGATCTCAGGTAGTATCCGCCTCATTTCCGATGCTATTCACCTGGTACTGCAGATTCCGGTCATGCTGGTTTATTGCAGCTACCTCAAACTGCAACTGCCCTGAAACTATTTCCCGGCAAAGAATGTTGCCTGACCCTGAACTATCTACTAGCCACGTGGGGTGAACGTTCGCAAAGGTGTAGCGAGGCATGGATGCCGAGCTCCAAGCGATTCCATGGATGGACCAACCGGCGCTAGCGCCGGTTGGGAGCGTCCTTTGCGAACGTTCACCCGACGTGGCTATGGATATTAGATTTCGGGCGTGAGAACACCGTCTTGCATACGTGAACGATGCTGCATTCGAGCGGCTATGGAAAGGTCATGGGTTACAACCACCAGTGCGGTATTCATTTCCTGGTTCAAGCCCAACATCAATTCCAGCATCTGTGCTGCCGTTTGCTGATCGAGATTGCCGGTGGGTTCGTCAGCAAGCAGGCAGTCGGGTTGTGTTACCAATGCACGCGCCAATGCCACACGCTGGCGTTCGCCCCCTGACAACTCGCCCGGCTTATGTTCGGCGCGCTCCTCGAGCCCTACCTTGACAAGCCAAGCACTCGCCTCGGCAATCGCCGTGGCAAACGATTCACGACGCATCAACAAGGGCATTGCAATGTTTTCGACGGCGCTAAATTCAGGCAGTAGGTGATGGAACTGGTAGATAAATCCGAGATGCCGATTGCGTAACCGGCCAAGCCTGGATTCGGATAAATTCGCCAGGCTGTTATCGAGAACCTTGATTTCGCCACTGCTGACATGGTCCAGTCCTCCAAGCAAATGCATCAGCGTTGATTTACCAGCGCCCGATGCCCCCAGGATAGCGTGGCTTTCTCCAGCCGCGACACTAAAATCGACGCCCTTGAGTACTTCGACATCGAGCTTGCCCTGCCGGAATACCTTGCGCACCGCATTGGCTTCGATAACGGCTGCAGTCACTAATCGGCTCTCTTATTCATAGCTTAGCGCTTCGGCTGGCCTGGTTTTGGAAGCCCTGAGTGCAGGATACAGGGTTGCGACGATCGAGATACCGAAAGACAGCAGCGCAATCTTGATAATATCTGACTGCTTCATTTCAGCCGGCAAATCAGTAATCGGGTAAACTCCCCGAGGTAGGAATTGGGTCTGAAAAAACTGCTCCAGCGCCGGCACAATGACATCGATATGCGAGGCAACAACAATGCCGCTAACCAGGCCGAGCAGCGTGCCGATCAAACCAATCAGGGTCCCCTGCACCATGAACACCCACATGATCGACAAAGGGGACATTCCGAGGGTGCGTAAAATTGCGATATCGGACTGCTTGTCCGTTACTACCATCACCAGGGTCGATACAATATTAAACGCCGCAACCGCAACAATCAGTGACAGAATAATGAACATCACGGTTTTCTCGGTTTGCACCGCCTTGAAATAATTGCTATGACGCAAGGTCCAGTCCGAGACCCAGTACTCCAGACCGATACTTTGCTTCAGATCCTGGCGTACCTGTGGGGCCAGGTCCAGATCATCGAGCTTCAGGCGTAAACCGCTGACGCCCCCATCCAGCCGAAACAGGCGGCTGGCATCTGCATAATGAATAATCGCGCTACTGCGATCGTATTCATACACACCGATCTCAAAAATTCCGACAACCTTGAAACGACGCAGGCGTGGCAGAAATCCCAGCGGCGATGACGTCGCCTGCGGGGTTACCATCGTGACGCGATCGCCGGGGACCACGTCGAGCGTATTTGCCAGTCCGCTACCGAGGATGATTCCGTAATCTCCCGCGACCAGGTCGCCGAGTTCACCAAATTCCATATTTTCGTGAATTTCGGATACCCCGGTTTCAAATTCCGGATCGATGCCACGTATCAACGCACCGCTTACCGAGGACATGTTAGAAATCATTGCCTCCGCCTCGGTATAGGGGGCTCCACCGATAACCGCAGGATGTTCCAGGGTCTCTTCACGCAGAGACTGCCACTCCTGCAGCGGCCCACGGAAACTCGATACCGTAACATGCGACACCATTCCAAGAATGCGTCCTCGCAACTCGTTCTCAAATCCGTTCATAACCGAGAGCACCACGATCAGCGCCATCACGCCGAGTGCGATACCGAGCATCGAAATCATCGTGATAAAGGATATAAAATGGTTGCGACGCTTGGCTCGCGTGTAACGCAATCCAACGAAGACTTCGAGCGGCATTTTCATGCGGCGGATTAAAGCATGAATATCGACTTCCCACCACTGCTGCTGCGACATGCTTCACCCTTGTCACTATAGAAAGGCATGCTATAGTTAGATAGGTTAAATAAAGGAACTTGATAAAATGCGTACAGGCTTATATTTATTGCTCCTGGGTATTGGCTTAACCCTGCAACCCGCGGTTGCTGGAGACACATTGACCATTCCCGGTAATGTCCCGGTTGCCGAAAAACAGATGATGCCGAAACGCGGTATCAACATGGATGATGTACTGGGCGAGTTTGGAGAACCTGACGAGCGTTTTGGTCCGGTTGGCGAGCCCCCAATAAGCGAGTGGGTATACGGATCTTTCAGGGTCTATTTCGAATATCAAATCGTATTACATACAATCGACCTGAACACCATAGTTATGCCAAAATAGAACTGTAGTTCAGTCATCCGGTCTGAGATAAACATAATTATAAAGACCGGAACTCGAACTACACGAGTTAAATCCGGGGGAGCGACAATGAATACCAAAAAATTGCTGATTATTTTATCTTCGCTGACGCTTGGGCTTGCGAACCAGGGTCTGTATGCAGCCGAGGTCAACATTACCCGTGACGTAGAAAGTGTTAGCGTAAAGCATGGTGAAAATGATATTAAAATCATGCGCAACCAGAATCAGAAAAATACGATAAACCCGGCGTTTGCCAAAACCTCTCGCAAGTGCCCTCCGTTTTGTATTCAACCTTCGACTCTCGCGCCCGGCGTTGAAACCATCGCGGAACTCGAAATTCTGCAATACCTCAGGCGTAAAAGTGAAGGTGATGACAGTATCGTGGTTATAGATTCACGCACCCCGGCCTGGGTTGCAAAAGGAACTATCCCCGGCGCAATCAATATCCCCTGGACCAGCCTTAATCCAGCCAAGGGTGCAGATCCGATTTCAATTGGCGAAATTCTCGAAGAAAAGTTTAATGCCAGGAATCTCGAGGGCTTGTGGGATTTCAGGAACGCCCGGACCCTGGTTATGTTTTGTAACGGAATGTGGTGTGGTCAATCACCCAATAACATCAAGAACCTGCTAGGATTCGGTTATCCTGCCGACAAGATCAAGTGGTATCGCGGCGGCATGCAAAACTGGGAAATTCTCGGTCTGACCACTGCAAAACCGATTCAGGAATAGTCTCTCTACAGGCATAAGTGCCCACACAACTTCTCGAAACTCCAGCGCCTGAGATCGCGCAACCGCTCCGCGTTGGCCAGCTATACGGCAGTAGCCGAAGCTTGTTGCTGAGCGAACAGATTGCGCGACATCGGGGATTATCGGTCATCGTCTGCTGTGACATGACCGACGCCGAGCAACTGGAACATGAAATTCGTTTTTTCAGTTCCGAGCAACCTGGGATCTATCGTTTTCCAGACCTGGAAACCCTGCCCTACGACCAGTTTTCACCGCACCAGGATATCGTTTCCGAGAGAATCCGCTGCCTCGCATCGATCACGGAAGCCGATTCGGGAATCCTGATCCTTCCGATTAGCACCTTGCTGCAAAAGATTGCACCACCCCAATTTATCCATCAGCGGTCACTGAACCTGAAACCGGGTGATCGTATCGACCCCGTGGCACTGCGCGAGAAACTAAGCCTTTACGGATATAGCGCGGTATCGCAGGTTGAACAACATGGCGAATTCAGCGCACGCGGTTCGATCCTGGACTTGTTTCCCATGGGTAGTAGCAGACCGTTTCGTATCGATTTCTTCGATGACGAGGTCGAAACAATCCGCAGCTTCGATGCCGAGACGCAGCGCTCGGTCGAAAAGATAAATGAAATCAAGCTATTGCCAGCACAGGAATATCCACTGGACGAAGACGGAATCAAACACTTCAGACTCAGGTTTCGTGAAACCTTCGATATCGACCCCAATAGCTGCCCGGTTTATGTCGATATTTCAGAAGGCATTTCTTCACCCGGTGTCGAGTACTACCTGCCACTGTTTTTTGAGCAGCTGGTAAGCCTGTTTGACTATTTACCCGGCAATAGCCGTTTGCTTATCGACGACGCAGCCCTCGCGCATGCGGAATCATTTGCAGTACAGGTAACCGAGCGCTATGAATCGAGGCGACATAACCTGGAATGGCCATTGCTCGCGCCTGAAACCTTATTCATCGACAGCAACACGCTAGAGGAAAAAATTCAGAATTTCTCATGTCTCTTTTTCTCGCCATTTAAACTGGATATGCCAGACCAATCGAATATTAACTGTGATTCCCAATCAATACCCCAGTTAACTTTACAGTCAAACACGGAACAACCGGAAAAAGCGCTGCAGGCGTTTATAACAAAACCGGGGTTTAGCAAAATCCTGTTTAGCGCTGAATCCGCGGGGCGGCGAGAATTTTTACTTGAAATGCTGCGCCACTATTCGATTCAGGCCCATCCAGTAGACAGCTGGGATGAATTCATGAACCGTGACGACAGCCGTTATTGCATCATCGCATCGGCCTTGCAAAGTGGAATGACCCTGCCAAATCAGGGAATCGCCATCATTGCGGAGAATCAGCTGTTTGGTGATCGAGCGATGCAGCGCCGCCGGCGTAAATATCGTAAAACCCGGGACGCTGAATCGACCATCCAGAGTCTCAAAGACCTGCAGCCGGGTGCACCCGTTGTTCACGAAGATCACGGTGTCGGTCGCTACCAGGGTTTGAAAACACTAACCGTATCCGGTATCGCAACCGAGTTTCTTTGCATCGAGTACGCCAACCAGGACAAGCTGTACGTGCCCGTGTCTTCGCTGCACCTGATCAATCGATATGCCGGCGCCAGCGAAGACAACGCGCCTTTACACCGCCTCGGCAGTGATCGCTGGCAGCGCACGCGTAAGAAAGCACAGGAAAAAATACACGATATCGCTGTTGAATTGCTCGATATCCAGGCAAGGCGCGAGGCCATGCTGGGATTCGCCCACCAGGTCACGCTAGACGAGTACCAGCAATTCGCCAGTGAGTTTCCGTTCGAGGAAACCCCCGACCAGGAAACATCGATCGAATCGGTGATTGCAGATATGCAGTCCCAACAGCCGATGGATCGAATTGTCTGCGGCGACGTCGGTTTCGGCAAAACCGAAGTTTGTATGCGGGCGGCCTTTGTTGCCGCCGTATCTGGATCACAGGTCGCGGTACTGGTACCTACTACCCTGCTGGCACAACAGCACTTTCATAATTTTCGTGATCGCTTTGCTGACTGGCCTATCCGTATAGCCAGCCTGACCCGTTTTACCGCGAAAAAAAGTCTTGAGGCTACCTTAAAGGAAATCGAGGCCGGTAAAATTGATATCGTGATCGGTACCCACAAACTCCTTTCCGATACGATTAAATACCGGAATCTCGGCCTGGTCATCATCGATGAAGAACACCGTTTCGGCGTTCGCCACAAGGAAAAACTAAAGGCCCTGAGAGCCAGCGTCGATTTACTGACGATGACGGCGACTCCCATCCCAAGGACACTGAACATGTCGTTATCCGGCATGCGCGACCTGTCTATTATCGCTACTCCCCCGATGCAGCGACATGCGATCAAGACTTTCGTATCGCGTTGGAACCCCGACACCATTGTTGAAGGTTGTCAGCGGGAGCTTAAACGCGGCGGGCAGATTTATTTTCTGCACAACGAGATTAAATCCATCGAGAAAACCGCGCACGAGTTGCAGCAGCTATTGCCCGAGGCGCGTATCGGCATCGTCCATGGACGCATGAAAGAAAAAGAGCTTGAATCGGTAATGCTGGATTTCTATCACCATCGCTGCAATTTACTGGTTTGCACCACGATTATCGAAAGCGGTATCGATGTTCCCACTGCAAACACGATCTTCATCAACCGTGCGGATAAGCTGGGACTCGCCCAGTTACACCAGATTCGGGGTCGAGTAGGACGTTCACATCACCGTGCCTATGCCTACCTGATCGTACCACCGGAACGGGCTATGACCAGCGACGCACGCAAGCGCTTGCTGGCAATTGAATCGTTGGAGGACCTCGGAGTCGGATTTACCCTTGCCACTCATGACCTGGAAATTCGCGGTGCCGGGGAAATACTTGGCGAGGAACAAAGTGGTCAGATTACAGAGATCGGCTTTACTTTATACTCGGAGCTCCTCGAGCGCGCGGTAACATCACTTAAATCAAACCTGCCGATCGATTTCGATCAACCGATTATGCGCGCATCAGAGATCGATTTTCACATTCCCGCCTTAATCCCGGAAACCTATGTCCCTGATATACACAGGCGCCTGATCGAGTATAAACGTATCGCTTCAGCAACGGACGACGACGGGCTTAAGGATATCCAGATAGAATTGATAGACCGCTTCGGCCTGTTGCCTGACCCGCTCAAGCATTTGTTCAGAATAACCCAGATCAAGCTACGAACCCTGGCCCTGGGAATCGAAAAAATTGATGTTGGCGAACACAACGGTAAATTTGTTTTCAATCGTAGTCCCAATATCGATCCATTGAAGATCATCGAATTGATACAATCAGACCCACAGCAATATCGTTTCGACGGCAAACAAACCTTGCGATTTGTGTGTCAAAATGTTGAACTTGAACCCAGGTTAAAACAGGTAGAAAGCCTGATTACGAAGCTGACTGCAGAATAATATGAACCGACAATCACTATCCTTGCTGGTGCTAGCTACCCTGGTTTCCGGTCCCGGGCTCGCACAATCCGAAACCAGTGCAGAACTGCCACGTTACGATGTTGAACTAGTCATATTCAAAAATTTACAGGTACCAAAAAGCAGGGAATTCGTGTTGCCGGTCAGTTCTCCTGCCAAGGATAAGAAAATGCTTGTCCTGTCTTCAGCCAATAGCGTGAAGGCAGCAAAGAAACTGGGCTACGAGGTAATCTCCGGCAAACAGTATCGATTAACTGATGTTGCCAAAAAACTGGTTAAGTCATCGCGCTATGAGTTATTGCTGCATACCGCCTGGCGCCAACCCGGAGTCGAACAGGAACGGGCCTTACCTGTCTGGATACGGGGCGGGCGTATTTATGGCAATGAATACACGTCTATCGACAGTCAAATCGAATTGCTGGAAAGCATGCCCAAGGTCGAAAGCAAAAAAGCCGACGGAACTACCAATGAGTTCGATGAACAGACCCTTGAATCGATTGAACTGCAGTTGCTGGAACAGCAAAGTTCACAACGCCCGCAGAGGCTGTACGAACTCGAGGGTAAAATTACGATCGGGTTATCACGATACCTGCACGCTTACACCGATCTTGTATTGAGGCGCCCACGGCTCTCGATCGATCAGGAAACGACTAGTTCCGCCCAGAACCGTACCCTGGCTGCCTACTCTGCCGATACCCTTATACTGAACAATCACCGCCTTAGGGAACGTCGCCGCATGCGCAGCAAGAACCTGCACTATCTTGACAGCCCCGAGTTCGCACTGCTTATACTGATTACCCCTTACGAGGTTCCGGAAGTTGTCGAAGAGGCACCAGTGGAAGCCGAGCTCGCGCCAACCAACGAATAGAACCCATTAGTTGTACCTGTCGCTTACTCCGTAACCGCTATCCAGGTTTTCGAAAGGAGGAGTCCTGCCAACCAGTTCTTCGATTAAAGTCAGTTCCGAATCGGTATGATTAATGACAGGCGCCGGGACAATGAGCTTATCCCCACTAGTTGCGGTGGAAAGTACGTAATAGGGTTTGTCATGATATTCGGTGATCACGTCAAGGCTGATATCCGGATTAGCGTTTGCAACAATATGGGAATGCCCGTAACAGGTGCAGATATAGGACTTCTCTGGATCGGATTCAAAGTACATTCCGGTGCCGCGAATACCGATCGTCGCGGTTGATGTTGTTATCGTGTGGGGTTTCTTACGTTTTCCAAATACCGACAAAAGCCTGCCGGATAACATGCGAAAAGCGTCGATAATCAATCCGTCGCCACTCTCCATTTCGAGCTGACTATTGCTGCGTAAAATAAACGCATCATTGGCGACTACAAATATAAGCAGGCTATTGTTACCGGTTTTGATGCGCGAGTTGGGTTCGATGCGGGTACTAATATCGGCAGCCTTACCATTTACGGTGACACTACCCTGCAATTTGTAGATTGAACGACCTTCGGGTAGCCTACCGGGAACATCACCGAGGGCGTAAGCTGGCTGCAACAGGCTTACCAGATTGGGACTGGAAAATAAACCCAGGCCTAAGGCTTTCGCTAAAAAATCCCGCCTTGGATCGTCCAGATCTTTACTCATTTTTATCCCCGGGCAATTCTTCCTACCTACTCTAGTAAGTTAGCTGTAAAATGCAAATTGACCTGGCCGTAACTAAAATGTATTTGCTGTTGCAACTCGCTGCAAGCCTGACAATAATGGCGCTAACGACCACATCGACCAGACGAAGAATCGTCAGAGGAAAGGTTCATGGTGACTCGAATGATGAAGTTTTTTGAAACGCTTTTTAAGGTAAATAGATCAATGATACGAACTATTCTGCTAGCGCTCGTTTTCTTTTTTGCGACAGGCCCATCGTATGCGGCGGATACCCGGTATGTTACCGACGAATTCGAAGTTACGATGCGTAGCGGTACCAGCACTTCGAACAGTATCGTGCGCATGTTGCGTAGCGGCGAGGCGGTCACCGTACTCGAGGAGGACCCGGCAGCCAATTATTCCCTGGTTGAAACAGCCTCGGGCAAGCAGGGTTATGTCCTGACTCGCTTCCTGATGCCTATTCCCGCCGCCAGGCAAAGGCTAGCTGATCTTGAAGCCCGCTTCGAACAGCAAAAAACCCGTCTCGATCAACAGTCATCCGAGATCACCGAGCTCAAGCAATCGCTGGACCAGGAAAAGTCTGACAATAGCGCTTTGACCACCACTTTGCGCGCCTCCGAGCGGGAATTATCGGAAGTTCGTACTGCCGCGCAAGATACTTTGAGCATCCTTGATCAAAACAAGCGCCTGCAAACGGTAGTGGATCAGTTACGACAGGAAAAGACTGGGCTTACTGAGACCGTTGCTGAGCTTACTGATAGCACCCGGCTTGACTGGTTTTTACGCGGTGGCGCAGTTAGCCTGATTGCATTTGTAATCGGGATTCTGGTGACTCGGATTCGCTGGAAAAAACAGGATTCCTGGGGATCTTATTAAATTCAAGCCCGGAATCTGAGTCGGTCGCGACCCGGGCTAAACAGTTTCACTCCAGGCCCAAAGGATTGTCGGCATCAACGCCTTGCATAAAAGGCTTGCGCCGATCGACATTGGTCACTTGGTAAATCAAACCCAGCCAGGTGCCGATGACTGCGCTTGCAGTGTCCTGCCAGGTGTTTTTCAGATTTCCCAGTATCAGGTGCTCAGGAAATTCGGGAATTTCCTCGCCCAGCGCCAGGCTCTGCACAACACGACCCTCGTATTCACGACACACTGCGGCGTTGAAGTCGCTGAAATAGTGTTCCGGCATCGGTGCGTAGTTCTCGAATTTACCGTCAATGAACAGCGCTACGTCACGCTTGTACTCTTTTAGCAGGGAGACGGTGTCGTATTCCGGATGCCCCTGGAAAAAAATGGTACGAAACCCGTCCGGACTGGTAGCGAGATGCACACATCCGTCGTCGCCTCTTACCAGTATTTTCAGCCCCTGGGATTCGAACTGTTCAGGATGAACGTCATTCCAGCGTGAATGAGGCACATCAAATTCAGAGTTGATATCGTCCACCAGGGGATGCGAAACATCGACGACCTGGTGACGGAATACACCCCATTTCTTTGATTTCTGCCTGATACGTTTCTGCCCATAGCGAAAGTCCATCACCGCATGAGTGGCGAGGCAGGAACACAGTGTCGAGGTCACGTTCTGGTGGGCCCAGTCGGCCACCTGGTTCAACTCGTCCCAGAAGACTTCTTTCGAAAGGTCGGCACCGATAACATTGGCACCGGTTATGATCAGGGCGTCGAGTCCCTGCTGTTTAATCTGCTCAAAACTGTCGTAGTAGCTATCGATGTGCGTACGTGCCGATTGTTCACGTGGCAATGCATCGAGTGTAAACGGGTGTACATAAAACTGGGCAATCGGGTTACTTTCACCAATTAATCGAAAAAACTGTCGCTCGGTAGCGGCAAGCGCCGCGTCAGGCATCATGTTGAGCAGCCCGATATGCAACTCGCGTATGTCCTGCTGGTTGGCGAGACCCGGCTCCAGTACCAACAAACCATCCTGTCGCAACTTGCCGAAGGCAGGTAATTCATTGTGCGCGACCAATGGCATTATGCGTCACCCTCCGACTGTCTCTCGATAGCCATTTCCAGCAAATTCACGAAGTCCACGTCATTTTGCACGCGATCGACTTCCTCCGAGGTAACCGTATAACCCAGTTTCGCGATCGCATCGTAGCGCGGCAGACGCGAGCGAAACAGGCGCGGAAAAACCCAGCGCGCAAATTCGTCGGGATCGATTTGTGCTGCATACTCGAGCCCTGTTTCCTGGTAATAAAGCTGCAAATGTTCCTGCAGGAAATCGGGTCGATAATAAAGTGGCTTGGGGTCGGACACGGCGCGCTCGATCAATACTTTTTCCTGCGCGTCATTGGTAACCTGGATATAAAGAATTAACGTATTGTCCACCAGGATGTCCATGACCCCGTGTTCATCGAGTTCACACAGGCTGCCACCGACATCGTTGACAAAATGCGGGTATCCGTAAATCTCCTGTGCTTTCTCGATAAAATGCGGGATATCGTACATCGCATCGACTTCCGCCTGGCGATATATCGACTGGCGCTCGATGAACTCACCGAGTTCCACGCCTCCCAGTTCAGGATTGCCCAGTTTACCGACAAAACTTAAAACCGGCCCGAGATCGTTAACCCGGATATTGTTCTTAATATAGATCCAGTCGTTACGCAGCAACTCTTTCAGAAACGGAATCTTGATTGCCTGGTGCTTGATCATGTCGACAATATGTTCGTCGAGGTAGCGCGTACCAATCCGGTAATCGCCCGAGTAGTGAAACCAGTTACTGCCGCGCAGCTTGGCGGACAGGTAGGACTTTCCCACCCCGGACATGCCGACCAGCGTGACTCTTTTATTTTCCCAGGCACGAAATTCTTCGATGCTAAATTTCAAAACTGACTCCACTTGGGTTAGCGCCCAAATTATGCATCAACAAGGGCCTGGACGAAACCTGAAGTTATGCTTTACGCAACACATGCAGTGTCTATAATCCACAATCATTTTTCCTGGAAGCTAGTACTCCACGGGCTGCACTGCGTACTGGTTCAAGGCGTTGGGACGACTGTATGATCGACGCTTATCATTTGCGAGCTTATCTTCTGCTGATAGTTACCACCTTGTGCTGGGGACTCAACGCGATATTCGGCAAACTCGCCATCGACGAAATCTCACCGATGCAGTTGGTTACCTTCCGCTGGTTGGGCGTGGTTATATTGCTGGCAATATTCGCGCGCAAACACATCGTCCGCGACTGGCCGATACTACGACGCCACCTGCCCTTTCTTTGTCTCATGGGCAGCTGTGGATTTACTGCCTTCAACGCCCTGTTCTATGTCGCGGCACATCATACCTCGGCGATTAATATCGGCATATTACAGGGCTCGATTCCGATTTACGTGCTGCTTGGCAGTTGGCTGGCCTGGCGTCACCGAATCACGCGGGTGCAGGTACTGGGCGTGGTTATAACCATAGTCGGGGTAATTATCGTCGCTACGGGCGGTGACTGGAATGAGCTACAAAACCTGTCGGTAAGTCGCGGCGACCTGTTCATGCTGATCGCCTGTTTTTTCTACGCAGCCTATTCGATCGGGCTGAGCCGCAGACCCAACGTCAGCGCGCTGGGCCTGTTCGCGGTCATGGCGGGCGTGGCCTGGCTGGTTTCAATTCCAGTGGTTGCAATCGAGACCTATCAGCAGGGCTGGCAAATGCCGTCACTCGCCGGCTGGGCAATTGCGGCGCTGGTCACCTTGTTACCCTCGCTGGTGGCACAAATATTCTTTATCCAGGGAGTTGCCCTGATCGGTCCCGGCAGAGCCGGTGTGTTTGTCAACCTGGTGCCGGTATTCGCATCGATAATGGCAGTCGTGTTCCTGCATGAGACTTTCCAGTCACACCACGCGCTTTCGCTAGTACTGGTTCTTGGGGGGATCTGGCTGTCCGAGATGGGCCGTGTCAAGCAGGCCCGTTAACTATTGGCTACTGACTAGTCGCTACTAATCTCGAGCGCGATCATACCGAGCGATTCCATGACTTCAAACACCATGTCATCGGCATGTTGACAGGCAAATGCAACCTGCTCGAGCGTCGCGTAACCCAGGTCCCAGTTTTCAATGTCGTCCAGTATGTTCTGGGTTTCCTGCTCGTCCAGGGGAGGCACGTAGGTACTGAGACAGTTCGCCAGGTATATCAGGTGAGTGGCCTCACGGTTCGGTCCATCGTGAACCACCTCGTGGTGATTGCGGGCGCAATCAATCAGCAGCTGCGGCAAACCCCAGTGATCCATCAGTGCTTCACCCACGGCAGTGTGGGTAACTCCGACCTGGCTCAACTCGGCGGTTAACACGTCGGCTCGTTTTTGATTCATGTATTCTTCCGCGGCAAGCATTCTATCTGCAACCTTGTTAAATAGCAGCAACTTGCCAATATCATGCAGTAACCCGGCGGTAAACATCGATTCCGGCTCCTGGATTGAATTAATCTGTGTCGCCAACTGACGTGCAATAATCGCCGTCTTGATACTGTGCTGCCAAAATACCTGCATCGAGAACGCTGGATTTTCCTGGTCACTAAAGACACCTCGGAGGACCGAGCCGATCAGGATATGCTTGAGTCGTTCTCGGCCCAGCAATGAAACCGCCTGGGAAACCGAGGCAACCTCGTTGGGCATTCCGTAATAGGCACTATTGACCATTTTCAAGACACGGGTGGTAATCGCGGGATCATTTTGCACCGTGTCGCCGATCTGCTGCACGGTACTGCTTTCGTCTTCCAACTGTTCGGAAACACGCAGGTAGATTTCGGGCAGGCTGGGTAAATCCTGGCCCTTGCCAATTAGCTGTTCAAGGGTTACAGGTGGTTGAATATCGAGTTCAGCACTTGGCGTCATGCAAAGAGCATAGCAGAGATATTTTTAAATACAGTGCCGTTCGTCCGGCAGATTTCCGGCATTTGAAAACCCCGATCTGTAACATAATATTTTGAATTTTAAATCAACCTAAATCGTTAATATTCAATAACTTATTAGTTTTATCTGAAGCATTTTATTATTGCTAACTTACCCGGTTTCAACACCCATGAGTAGTTTTCAAACAAGCTGAAATTCCCGGGATCAGGAATCTTAAAACGGGTAAACCCGGGTCAAATAAGGGATAGCAATTCGTTGGTTACCGCAGTCGTACCCATATCGCCACCAAATTCGAGCGGGCGGATACGTGCCTCGGCAAAGCCCAGGGATATAGCGCTTTCGATCAATTGCGATGCATCCTGCAGCGCGGGCTCATCAGCCTTGTCAGCCAGGTATTCGAGCATCAACGCGCCACTCAGAATGGCAGCCATGGGGTTAGCCATATCCTGGCCCATGATGTCGGGAGCGCTGCCATGGGCGGGTTGAAACAATCCGGTTTCATCCCCGATCTCGGCACAAGCCGCCATCCCCATGCCACCAACCAGGCCGCCGGCGAGGTCCGAGAGGATATCGCCAAACATGTTTTCGGTAACCAGCACGTCAAACTCCCAGGGTCGACGAACCAGATCGAGCGCCTGTACATCGACGTAATTGTAACCGGTTTGAATATCGGGAAATTCCGCTGCAATCTCATCGTAGATCTGCCGAAAAAAAGCCATCGACTTGAACACATTGGCCTTGTCGACACAGGTCAACATACCGCTGCAACCGCGCTGCTTACGTTTGCGCGCCAGTTCGAAGCCGAAGCGATGCAGCTTTTCGGTTGTTGCCCGGGTAATCCGTAGCACGTCACGAACTTCCTGGTTATCAAGCACTTCGCTTCTGCCATGCACCGCCGCTGAATAGAACAGACCCTCGGTCGACTCGCGTAAAATGACGAGGTCTATTTCCCGGGCACGGGGGTCGGCCAGGCGCTGCGGCGCATTTGGATATGCCCTGACTGGCCGCACCCCGGCATAAAGCTGGTAAATATCGCGTAAGCGTAGATGTGGCGAGATTTCGGTGCCGTCTTTATAGCGGATGTCGGGCAGTCCGATCGCACCGAGAAACATCGCATCCGCTTTACCGGCGGCATCTTCACCACCTGCCTCGATATCGCGTCCCGTTTCGCGGTAGTAAGCTGCACCAGCGGATATTTCGTGATAAGCGAGACGGATAGCAGAAGTTTTCTCGAGCGCTGCTTCAATGACCGCAAGCGCCGCATCGGTAACATCGATTCCGATACCATCACCCCTGATCACTGCAATTTGAATTTTTGAACTGGCCATCTACACGGCAGTATTGGTTACAACAAAACTTCTTAAGGCTGTTTGTCGTACCTGGCAATAGTGAGACACATACATAGTAATTACTTTAAGTTATATCTATAAATATCTGAATTTAAACAATATAGTCTCTTATAAAGGGATCAAGTTACCGCTGAGCGAGTAAAATATTCCGTGCTATCCCAAAGCCGGTTGAGCATGACATCCTCGATGATCGCGGCGGCTTTCCTCACGTCTTCAGCATCAATGTAAAGCGGTGTAAAACCAAATCGCATGATGTCAGGTGCGCGAAAGTCGCCGATAATCCCACGTTCAATCAGCGCCTGCATCGCTGCATAACCATTGCCGAAACGGAAAGACACCTGGCTGCCGCGGTGCATAGCGTCACGAGGGCTTGCCAGTTCGAGATCTGGACAGTTAGCCTCAACGAGCCCGATAAAAAGATTAGACAACTTGATGGAATGCGCGCGGACATCTTCCATATCAACCTGGTCCCAGATATCCAGGGAGGCTTCCAGCGCCGTCAATTGCAGAACGGGTGGCGTGCCGACCCGCATGCGCTCGATGCCACGTCCAGGACGATAATCGAGGTCGAAATCGAAAGGTGCTTGATGACCGAGCCAACCGCAAAGCGCCGGCCGTACCTGGTCTGCCAGTCCAGGTGCCACGTAGATAAATGCCGGGCCACCCGGGCCGGAGTTCAGGTACTTGTAGGAACAACCAATCGCAAAATCAGCCCCTGCGGAGTCCAGTTTCACCGGCAGCGCACCGGCTGAATGAGCCAGGTCCCAAATGGTCAAAATGCCTTTTTCATGGGCTTTCGCGGTCAGGGCTTTCATATCGTGGAGTCGACCGGTTTTGTAATCGACCTCGGTAAGCATCAATACAGCGACATCTTCAGCCAGGCAATCTTCAACCGCATCCGGCTCGCATAGTTTGAGTTCGTGCCCCTTGTCGAGGGATTTGAT
>Ga0224508_10001910_pt1 | contig 18295 bp, 20 predicted proteins | sample SF_Jan12_sed_USG_4_FD_170157 | JGI IMG/M metagenome (GOLD analysis project Ga0224508, IMG submission 170157) | Sediment microbial communities from San Francisco Bay, California, United States - SF_Jan12_sed_USGS_21 | ecosystem: Environmental > Aquatic > Marine > Sediment | place: USA... | reverse complement strand
GTGCATGATTGTCGTTGTCGGCCAAATGGTCCGTGACGCCCGAGATTCGAGAGTGCACGCTGCCGCCGCCGAGGGTCTCGGCATCGACGACCTCACCCGTAGCGGCTTTCACGAGCGGCGGACCACCAAGAAAAATGGTGCCCTGGTTACGCACGATGATCGCTTCGTCACACATCGCGGGGACGTAGGCACCGCCGGCTGTGCACGATCCCAGTACCGCGGCAATCTGCGGTATGCCCTTCGCCGACAGGCGCGCCTGGTTGTAGAAGATGCGGCCGAAATGGTCACGGTCGGGAAAGACCTCATCCTGAGCCGGCAGGAACGCCCCGCCCGAGTCGACCAGGTAGACACAGGGCAGATGGTTTTGCTCGGCGATTTCCTGCGCGCGCAAGTGCTTCTTGACCGTCAGTGGATAGTACGTGCCGCCTTTGACCGTGGCGTCATTCGCAACGATCATGCAGTCGATATTGTGGATCCGGCCGATGCCGGTGATGATCCCGGCTGCCGGCACGTCGTCAGCGTAGACATTCATCGCGGCGAGCCGGCCGACCTCAAGAAACGGGGCGCCGTCGTCCGTCAATGCATCGATGCGGTCCCGTGGCAGCAGCTTGCCGCGCGACAGGTGCCGCTCCCGTGAACGCGCCGAGCCGCCGGTCAGTATTTCCTCGCTGACAGCCCGAAGATCGTCGGCCAGCGCGGCATTCGCCGCGTGGTTGTTCCGGAACTCGTCCGAATCCCGGTCAACCTTTGTCTCAATGACTGGCATTGAATAGTTCCCGTCCAATCAGCATTCGTCGAATCTCGCTGGTACCGGCACCGATCTCATACAGTTTCGCATCGCGCAGGAGTCGGCCTGCCGGATACTCGTTGATGTAGCCGTTGCCGCCGAGCGCCTGGATCGCCTCGCTCGCCATCCACGTCGCCTTTTCGGCTGCGATCAGAATACAGCCTGCTGCATCGAAACGGGTAGTCTGCGCGCGGTCACAGGCCCGTGCGACAGCGTACACATAGGCACGGCAGCTGTTCATCGTGGTGTACATATCGGCGATTTTTCCCTGCATGAGTTGAAATTCGCCGATGGACTGCCCGAACTGCTTGCGATCGTGAATATACGGCATGACCAGGTCCATGCACGCACGCATGATACCGAGCGGGCCACCGGCGAGAACCAGTCGTTCGTAGTCGAGTCCGCTCATCAGAATTGCCGCACCCTTGCCCGCGGTCGCAAGCCGGTTGGCGACCGGTATGCGGCAGTTCTCCAGCAATACCTCGCTGGTGTCAGAGCCGCGCATCCCGAGCTTGTCGAGTTTCTGCGGGGTGGACAGGCCAGCGGTACCACGTTCGACAACAAAAGCGCTGAGGCGACCGCTGCCCGCATCTGCGTCGGTGACCGCATACACGATCATCACGTCCGCCTGTGGTGCATTGGTAATCCACATTTTCGAGCCATTGAGGACGTAGTCGTCACCGTCACGAACGGCGGTCATACGCATGGCCATGACGTCGGAGCCGGCGCCGGTTTCGCTCATCGCCAACGCGCCGAGCAGCTCACCTGATACCAGTCCCGGCAGGAAGCGCCGCTTTTGCTCGTCGTCACCCCAGCGATGCAGTTGATTGACGCAAAGATTCGAATGGGCGCCATAGGAAAGGCCGACCGAGGCCGACGCACGACTGATCTCCTCCATCGCAACCACGTGCGCGAGATAGCCGAGACCCGCGCCGCCGAGGTCTTCGTCAACTGTAATGCCGAGCAATCCCAACTCGCCGAGTTCCGGCCAGAGATCGCGCGGGAATTCGTTATTGGCATCGATTTCCGCAGCACGCGGCCCAATACGGTCATTGGCAAATGACTGCACGGTCTCCCGCAGCAGGTCGATGTCCTCACCAAGTCCAAAATCAAAATCAAACATAAGCACTACCGCCCGAGAGACAAAGATACGGCTATTGTCGGCGCCGCCTGTCACTGCCTGAATACCCTATTGCAGGTAGCACGCTGAGATGGCGATTCAGGACCGTGACAGCTCGTCAATGAACAGCGAGAAAAGCTCGTACTGCGAGGTGATGCCGAGCTTGGAGAACAGGTTGCGCTTGTGCACCATCACGGTTCCGGGCGCGATTTTGAGCTCGCGCGCAACCGACTTGGCCGAATGCCCGCGTAGCAGCAGCTGCGTAATCTCACGTTCCCGGGCGGTGAGTCGGTCATCACCAAAATTGGCGAAGCACCGGGTCAGTCTTCGATGCAGTGTGTCATCGCGCCCGGCAGCCAGTGGCTCCGCACCGCAACGCTCCCAGATGTTCTGCATTACCGCGCGCACCACCGGCTCTATCAGTCGAATACGATCCAGTTCCGCTTTGGTAAACATCTTCGCACGTCGCCCTACGACGAGCGCCAACGTACAGTCGGCGCTGACGTCGAGCAGGAAATCCATTTCGTCGCGCAGATGCGTTTGCTCGCAGTACTGCCGGTAATACTGGCTGGAGCGGAACCGGTCCGGAGTCTCGTCGCGAAAACGACAAACCGTCGGCTTGTTATTGCGGAGCGACAGTTGATACAGCGGATCCAGCAAGTAAGGTCCCGCGAGGTACCGATCAAGGTAATGCTCGGCGCCGGCAGGCTCGAGTGTGTGGTGCAGGATCTGTGGTGGAGAATCGCGATGAAAGGCAAGCAGGCAGGTGCCTTCGTGATCGACGGCCAGGTCAATGGCCGCGATCAGCGCGTCGCAGGTTGCCTGGGCGTCGCCGCTGCGGACGAGCCTGGCGACAGCCGCATGCCACTCCGGTGCATCGAACCTTGTCCTCATCGGCGGGTTTCAGAAAGACGTCAGGAATGACGCAGCATTGCCGCCAATGGGCCCGGTAGCTGCGCGCGCCGTCTGCAGGTAGTGCTCGCCCTGCGGATAGTTGTCCGGCTCAGGATTGAAGATCCGCAGGACACGGTTCTGATGATAGAGCTTCAGCTGCGACGCGAACGGGATGACGCGTTCCGGATCGCCGCCCGTCAATTCCTGGTGCAGTGCCGGCAGGCGGTACCAAGGCACGTTCATATCCGAGTGGTGCGCATTATGGAACCCGAAATTCAGCGTCAGCCAGTTCAGCTTCCCGAAACGCAACGACAGCGGCACGCTGAACGTGTGCTCCTGCTCCCAGTCCCAGTCCCCCTTGTGCGGCGGCTGCACGTATTCGAACAACGTCGGGTTATACGGATAATCATGTTGTAGCGCGTCCATGAAACGCAGTACATGCATCATCAGCAGGTACGCCACGGCGTACAACAACGCGACCTTTGGAAACAGAAATAACAGCGTTGCGTAAATCCCGCCGCGAATAATAATGACCGTAAGGTTATGCACGCGTTGATCGCGCCGTTGCGGAATAATGAATGACGTAAACACCATGATGAAGTGCATAATCAGGTCGTGGGCCGGAACGTAGAACCACTCGAGAACGCGCGTAATCCGAAGAACGACCGGGTGACGTTCGAAGAATTCCTCGTACTCGAACCAGACGACGTCATCGTTGTCGACATGGTGCCGGAAGTGCTTGTAGCGCATGTCCTCGTAGGTACCGTAGGCCGCACCGCATAACCAGCTGAGGAACCTGCCGAGCCGCGCATTATGTTTAGCCCGGCGAAAAACCAGTTGATGCCCGCACTCATGAATCAGGTATGCGGAGATGATCATGGCGTGCGCGAGCAGCAACGTAGCCGCCACGTTGACCGGCAAGGCGCTGTGAAACAGGCCCGCGAATCCCGATACGTAGCCGGATACCGCATATAACAACGCCCCGCCGTTGTAACGTAGCCCTGCAGGCTCTTTGAGTACCGCGACAGACATAGCAGTGCTAGCATACTCCTCGAATCGATCTTCGCCAAAGGACCAGAATACCGATGAAGCTTGTTACCGCAATCGTTAAACCGTTTCGGCTCGACGACGTACGCAATGCGTTAAGCGAGGTCGGCATCCAGGGCATGACCGTCAGCGAGGTCAAGGGTTTCGGCCGCCAGCGCGGCCATACGGAGCTCTATCGAGGCGCCGAATACGTCGTGGATTTCCTGCCCAAGGCGAAGATCGAGGTAGCCGTCCCGGCAGACCTCGTCGAGCGGACCGTCGAGACCATTATCGAGAGCGCCAGGACCGGCAAGGTGGGTGACGGCAAGATATTCGTAACCAACCTGGATCAGGTCTGGCGAATTCGCACCAGCGAATCGGGCAATAGCGCGCTCTAAAGCGCTTTCCAGACCAGCCCTTCACCGCTCCGGTAATAGACGGCTTTCGCCTTGCCGTAAACCGCTCGTTCGTCAACCAACCCAAAGAACCTGCCGTCGAGACTGTTGCCACGGTGGTCGCCTACGGCCAGCAGTTTTCCGGCCGGGACTGTCGCTGCATAGTCAGGTCCGCCACCGTGAGCCAGGTTAAGCCGCACCGTTCGATCGCCGATCTTTTCTACACCCCAGTCCACACCAACAGCCGTCGGCTCACCGTTGATAAGGAGATGTCCGCCGCGAATCTCGACCGTGTCACCACCGATCGCGACAATCCGTTTGATCAGGCGCTTGCCATCACGCGGCGAATCGAAAATAACGACCTCGCCGCGATCCACACGGTCCCCGTCGACAATGCGAATCTGCGTAAACGGAACGCGCAGCCCGTAGGCCAGCTTGTCGACAACGACCCGGTCGCCGGAGATCAGCGTTGGCTCCATGGATCCGGATGGCACGTGGTAGTGATCCGCGATCGCCGAGCGCGCGGCGAGCACACCCACAACCAGCAGGGCAATGCTCCCGAGCTCCCGCCCTGCCCGGCGCCAGGCCGGCTTTCGGCTCGCTGCTTGATGCTGGTTCCTCGTCATAAAGATTAGGACCGAGCGCGCGGCAAATAGTGCCGGCTAAAAATGGTCAGGCGAACAAGTCGAGTGCGGCGCGGAGCACCATGAACCACAGCGCGAGCGCCGCAATCACGTACGCCACGAAGCGTAGTTTTACGATGTTGACCGTGCAGTGTATTGCGCTATGCACGATGCGAAAGCCAAGAAATATCCAGGCGCTGGTCAGGTGGACAGTGTCGACTTTGCCGGTCACGAACAGGTAAACGCACAGCGCGTAGAAGATGACTGGCAACTCAAACAGGTTCCTGAGGTTATGCGCCGACCAATTGATATGCTCTGGGATAATGCGCACGCCTTTCTCGGGCGTCGTCAGGTCCTGAGAGTCGATTCGGTGAGCAACGATGTACCCGATGCGTTTCACGTACATGACGATCCAGACAACGAGCGTCAGCAGCAGCATGCCGAAGACCGGCGCAAAGATTTCTGCCCCCTGCATTTGGCCGAGCCGCGACTAGCCCTTGGTCATGCAAAAAGCGTTGAGCTTGTTGCCATCGAGATCACGAAAGTAACCGGCGTAGAAATTGTCAAGACGTAACCCCGGAGGACCCTCGTCGGTCCCACCAAGCTCCAGTGCCTTCGCGTACAGCGCGTCGACTTGTTCAGGGTCTTTGACTGCGATCGCCACCATCACTCCATTTCCGACCGTCGCGGGCTCCTTGTTGTAGGGTCGCGTGATCGATATTGCCGGCGATGCCGGCCCGGTGGACCAGGCGATGAATGTCTCCACCTCCATCAAACGGCCGGCACCTAACAATGCCAGCAGTTCGTCGTAGAATTTCGCTGCTTCTTCATACCGGTTCGTTCCCAATGTGACGTATCCAATCATCGCTCTGCACCTCTCAATTCGCTTTTATGAAGTCGCGCCATCGTCGAAGTTTCTCCGCATACGGCATTGATGCGTAAGCCGCGCTTGTCGATGGCATGACGACTATGTGTTCGATCGTATCCTGCAGCTGCTGATCGACCAATTGCCGAAACAGCTTCGCGGCCATTTGGCCGTTAAACCCGACGCGACTCAGGGCTGGATGTCGGTCAAAAAACCCTTGAAAATCATTAATCTCTGACTGATCGGCACGAATGTCGGCGTCCATGCTGCCGGGCCTCTCGGAACGATGGAGCACATCCCAGAGCGCGATTCCATTAGACGTGAGCGCGCTGCAACGCTGCTCGTAGCTGTCGTCAGCGGCAACCAGCTCGCCCATGATGCGCCAGAAAGCGTTCTGCGGGTGCGCGTAGTATTGTCGAGCTGCGAGCGATTTCTGCCCCGGCATGCTGCCGAGAATCAGTATCCGGGCGTCGGCACGTGCGATCGGGGGAAACCCGGTATCGGGCAAGGCTAGTACCCCTGCTCCGGGTCAACGACATTGAGCAACGCGTCGCCGGCAACGAAACGTTTGAGGTTCTCCAGCAGCAACAGCTGCTGCCGCTCGCGGTTACCGCCACCGCTGGCGGCGTGCGGCGTGATGATGACATTGTCGAATTGCCATTGTGGGTGCTCCGCGGGCAACGGCTCCGGGTCCGTAACGTCGAGACCGGCGCCCGCGAAAAAAGTCTTATCGTAGATCCCAGTCGATTCCGGAGTCAGCGGCAGCGCATTGAAAACAAAATCGGCCTCTGCGGCCAACTCAACGAGCTCGTCAGACAACCCGACATAGGCAACGAAATCCGGGCCGCTTCGCGAACTGCGACGCGTGCCGACAACCCGCATTCCCAGTGCGGCAGCGCGACGTGCGATCTCGGTGCCAATTCCCCCCAGTCCGACCACCAGGACCGTCTTGCCTTCGATCTTCTGCATGCTATCGACGACACCGTAATTCTCGGACCATCCGCCGCCAGGCATTGCCTTCGCATACTGCGGCAGACCGCGTGCAAGACTAAGGAGCATCGCAACCATGTGCTCGGCATCGAGAATCACGATTTTTTTTAGTTCGCGCCACCCGGACATATCGCGAACAGCGACACTACCGACCTCGTTGCCGGTTTGTTCGATGAGGCGATCAATGTCGGATTCGGCGCGAATTCCGCAGCAAGCAACAAGTAGCGCGCTGGCGATGATTATGCGATTTACAACTGTGTACATAGTCGGTTCTCAAGGGACTAAACTATCAATACAGGATAGATCAGTGCTTGGCGGCGTGCCAATGGAGATATTTGATGCCCAAGACCGCAGACGATAAAGAATGGCTCGAGGCGCGGCGCGAGTTGCTCGAGGACGAGAAAGCAATGCAACGGGCCCGTGACGAACTCGCGCAGAAGCGGCGTGAACTGCCATGGCGCAGGATTCACTCGGAGTACGTATTCGATACCGCGGACGGCCCGCAATCGCTGTTACAGCTTTTCGGCGACGCGTCGCAGCTCATCGTGTATCACTTCATGTTTCACCCGGATTGGGACGAAGGCTGCAAGTCATGCTCCTTCTGGGCGGATTCCTACAACGGCGCGTTGCCGCATTTGCGCGCGCGCGACGTTGTCCTGGTCGCAGTTTCGCGGGCGCCGCTCGACAAGCTGCTCGCGTATCGTGACCGGCTCGGCTGGAGCTTTCCGTGGGTATCGTCGGCTGAAAACTCGTTTAATTATGATTTCGGCGTGTCGTTCACAGCGGAGCAAATCGAAAGCGGCGATACAAGCTACAATTATCGCCGAGGCAGTGTATCGATCGAGGAATTGCCGGGTATCAGCGTGTTCGTACGGGACGGCGACAAGGTATTCCACACTTATTCGACCTACGCTCGAGGCCTCGACCCCTACAACAGCACTTACCAGTTACTCGACATCGTCCCGCACGGCCGCAACGAAGCCGACCTCCCGTACCCACAAGACTGGGTCCGCCGCCATGACGAATACTGACAGGCCAGCGGACGGGGTGTTGTCCGACCGAAGTAAAGCGCAGCTTCGCGAGCTCCCGTCAAGCGGGATCGAGACATGAGGGAGGGCAATACCCCGTCCACTGGCTGCACGATATTGCTTACGCCGGGAAGAAGTCGATCGGCTTGGTGGTGGTGATCGGCTCGACGTCTCGTGCCTCGAACCGGAACATTTTCACACGTTGCACGAGCTTGCGCTCGAGTTCGGGATCGCTCAGTTCACTTGAGACGATTTCGCAGAACGTAACCTGGCCGTTAGGCGCAATTGTCAGGCGCAATACGAGCTTGCCCTCGAGCGACGGGTCGACGCGCAACGCCCGGTTGTACAATGCGAAGATTGCCCCCTTGTTCTTGTCGAACACGAGCTCGATCTCTTCGCGTGAGCGCGACGCTTTGCCGCTCGTGCCCGTACGACGTGCGCCGCCGGCCTGCTGACCCAATCCGGCTACAGGGCTGGCGACCTTGGTCGTATCGCGGGTGGCGATACCGGTGCCACCGGTATTGCGACTCAACGCGGCCGTATTGATGCCGCTCGAAGCCGTACCCACCTTGGACGTAATCATCGCGCGCTCGCTGCGCTGTGCCTCACCGACCGAAGCCGTCAATTCCCGATCATCGACAGTTTCGAGGAGATCCTTGTCAACAAGCTCGGACAGATCTTCGGCGAACGGCATCAGGGCTGCCTGCGCCTGCTCACGCGCTATTTCCTGCAGATCAGGTTCCGGCTCGGGCTCGGGTATCGGCTCGGGTTCAGGCTCGGGTTCGGGCTCATTCTCGACAACCTGCTCCGGCTCTTCCTCGGGTTCGGGCTCCGGCTCTTCCTCCTTGGGCGGCGGCGGAGGCGGTGGCAATGGCTTCTCTTCCAGCAGCAGTTGGGCAATGCGCGGTGGAATCTCGATGATCTCATCGTATTCCGGCTCGGGCGTCGGAATAAATGGCCAGACCGCGCCGAGCACCAGCACGATCAGGAAGACTGTGCCCAGCAGGCGCTGGAACTTGCGCTCCTGGTTCGCATCCGCTGACCAGGGTAGTTCGTACTCTCTGTAAAACGGTAAATCCAACGCGCTACTCCTAAGCTTTTTTGTGCGTCCCTACCGCGCTGCCTGCAGACTGTCGAGCTTGTCAGAGCTCTTCTGCAGCACCGCCAGAGAAATTCGCCCGTAATCCGATTGCGTGCAGGTCGCCATGACCTTCTTCAGCAGCCGGTACGGAGTTTCCTTGTCACCCATGATCGTGACTTCGCGTCCGGCGACATCGTCTTTCGCCTCGCGGCGCAGCACGCGATCGTTCTGCGATTTCAGCGCCTGGCGCAGTTCCGGAATATCGTTGCCCTTGATCCTCATGACATCGGCGATTTTCGCCACCGGCGTGCCTTGCACGATCAGGTCTTCTTCACCGATCAGAATCACGACCGTCTCTTTCGCCTTCTCCTCGGCGATCGATTCCGGCAGCTGCAGTTCCTTGGCATTTGGCAAGGTTTCTACATCGGAGGAATTGACCAGCAGGAAGAACACGAGGATCGTGAATATATCCATCAGGGATACGAGGTTGAGACCACCACGACCCCTGTTGCGCTTGTGGTGCTTGGCCATGCGTTTGGCGCGAGCTGACTTAACCACGATCAGGCACCCCCACCCTTGATCGGCGCATCGCCAATCGAAATATCGGGGAAAAGGTCATTGCGAACGACCGCATCGTCCTCAATTTCCTCTTCCACACGAACACGGTCCATGACCTGTACCAGGGTGTCGTACTCGATGTCCGACTCCAGCAGTATCGCCGCATCGGTCTTTTTCGGGTACCGGTCTTTGAGTTCCGACAATTTGCCGCTCAGGGCCTCGTAATCGTAACCGCCATCTTCGGATTTGGGGTAAACACCCAGCAAACCCTGGTTGCGATCGCCGATTTCGATCTTGTTTTTACGAACGATGATTTCCAGCTGGAACGTCTGGTCCTGCGGTTCCACGGGCTCGGTTGAGGAGCCTGGCAGATTCAATTCAAGAACCGCCAAACGCGAGAACACCGCGGTGATCAGCAGGAACGGAACCAGGATAACCATCAGGTTCATAAAAGCCGTGATGTTGAGGTCGGCCGTGTCTTCGTAATGACGGCGACCGCCCTTGCGGCGATGGTACATGCCTATGCTCCGGCAGACTTAAGCTGACGTTCGGTCACAGCATTCAGGAATTTCACGCTTGCCATTTCGAGACTGTCGACGAGTTGATTCGTCTTGGTCTGCAGCAGCGCGTGAATCAGGAGCAGCGGAATGGCCGCCATCAAGCCGAAAGCCGTTGTGTTCATCGCCACCGAGATCGATGCCGAGAGCAGGTCAGCCTTGTCGGCCGGGTTGGCATTCGATACCGCGGTAAACGCATTGATCAGGCCGATAATCGTGCCGAGCAGGCCAAGCAATGTCGCAATGTTCGCAAGCGTGGCAATGTAGTGCGTACGCTTCTCGAGTCGCGGCAATACTTCCATCATGCTCTCTTCCATCGCTTTTTCGATGTCATCTCGACGGCGCGCGGATTTCACGCGATACAGGCCGTACGTCAGAATCGAGGCGATGGCAGCTTTCGACTTGGCAGTCTGCTGCGCTGCTTCCTGGAAGTTGCCGGCCTTCAGGAACGGCACAATCTTCTTCCACAGCGAGCGATTGCTTACGCCACTCATCGTCAGGTACATCCAGCGCTCAATCGCGATCGCGACACCGAATGCAAAAACAAACAGGATCGGGTACATGAACGGCCCGCCATCCTGAAAAAATCGCACTATTGTGCCCATGGTCTTGCTCCTCTAGATAAATTCGCTGCCTGTCGGCAGATCAAAACTACTCTTCTTCCTCTTCATACAGGTCGCCGTAGTAGTCAACCTGCCGAACAAATTCTTCACGGTCCACGGGCGCCAGTACTTCGTCCAGCAGCGTGTTCACCGGTCGTCCCATAAGCTCACCCGGATCAGATTTTTTCCAGGGCACGATGTACAGCACCTTTGGCAGTTCCTGGTTGCCGGTGATCTCGGTACGTCCCAGTTCCAGGCGATCCATCACGCCGCTGGTCGTCGCCTGCCGCGTTACGTCGGCAGACAGCACCTGGCTCGGAACACCGGGCTCCAGCGCCTCTCGCTCGGCGTCCTCTGCGGCCGACGTATCGACCGCTGGCTCGAGACTTGCCGAGGTGTCGACAGCCGGCTCGAACTCGTCTATGCCGTTCTCAACCGGGTCCTGAGCCAGGGTGGCAGACGTCGCCAACAACATGGCCAGCATGACTCGGGGGCCGAATACCCTGCAATAATGTGTGCTCATGTCCGTCATTCCGCCACGTTTGCCGTGCGCTGAGTCGCCGCCACGCGCCGTCTCAGATCTGCAATCCACTTCTCGACCTGCTTGTCTTCGCCTACAAGCGCTTGATAACGCTCAAAATGTTTCAGTGCGGTATCAAGGCGTTGCAGGTACAGCTCATTAAGTACGCCCAGGTTGTAGTGTGCCAAGGCGTAGTCGGGCGAAGCTGTGACGGCCTTCAAATAAGCGGCCTCTGCTTCAATAAATTTGCCATTTCTGCGAAATAGCATGCCCTGCTGGTTCAGGGACGGTGCGTGACCGGGGTTCAGTGCCAGCGCCGCATCGATGGCGCCCTGCGCGGCCGCGTCGTTGCCGTTGTTGCTATGGATGATAGCCAGGTTAACGTGAGCGCCGGGGTAGCCCGGGAATTGCAGCAGGAACTCCTTGAGACGCAATTCAGCGTCGACGAAATCGCCCGACGCCATGACCGAGACGGCCTGTTCGTACATTGTCATGGCCCTGGCCGGCACTTCGGCCATCGCCATCTCCGTACCGCCGGCGGCAGCCGGCACGGTCCTGGCCGATTTCTCGGGCTTCGGACCGGATGATCCACAGCCGGCCATCACCAGCACGATTGCCGACAATAGCAGGCGACCTGCCGAACGACTCCTAGTAAAGCGCTGTAACAACATCTTCGCTGCGCTCCATTTTCGCGTAACGCGCTGGCATCAACGTCGCCAGCCGATTGAAACTCCTCCGGACCCATTCATCGTAAACACCGTCCGCCGTGCGATCAGTGTTGGCCTTGTAGATATCGATGGCCTTTTCCTCGAATGGGAATATCTGCTCTTCAAGCAATAGCTCGTACTGTTCCAGCGCAGCCTGATCGAGATCACCGGGCCGCTCCGATGCCATCAGGTCCGCGCTGAACTTCTCGTAGACCTCGCCGAGCCTGAATGTCGACGCCGTTGTAACTTCGGCGATGCCGTAATCGGCAGCCTCGGTGTAGACCGCGATCACTTCTTCCATCAGCGAACGTTTTAATTTCATGCTTTCCGCCAGGGGCTGTGTCAACCTGACGACTTCGAATCGCCGCCGCACCGGTTCGGCGAGTTCAAGGGATGCCCTGGCCGCGAGGAAGCGCGTGCGATCCGACCGCTGCGCGCCTGCTGTAGCGTCGATCTGCACCAGTTCGCGAAGTCTCGCCGCGACCGCCTGCTCATCGCCTTGCTGTCGCGAAATCTCCAGTAGTCGGAATCGCGCCTCGATCGATTCCGCCAGCGGATTCGGGTAACGGGTGACAATATTTTGCAGGACTCGCTGTTCGCTGCCCGTCGCGCCGCTCTTCTCATAGAGTTCGGACGCTTTCCACAACGCCTCACGCCGGACTTCAGGAGTACTCGCCTCAGCATTGGCAATGCGCTCGAACTCGCCTGCCGCTTCAACGCCGCGACCTGATTCCAGGTAGGTGACCGCAAGTTTCTGCGTTACATCATCGGCAAACTCGCTGTCCGGGTAATCAGCACGGAATTTTTCCAGTACACCGGATGCCCGATCCCAGGCTTGCAGGTTGATCAGCGCGGCAGCAGCGTCGTAGTCGGCCGTCGCCCGGATATCAGAATCGGGCACTACCTGGCCGAGACGGGAGAAATGCGTGACCGCTTCCTCCAGGAAGCCCATGTCGCGGGCAAACTCGCCTTGCTTGTAAATTGATGACGCGATGCGGTCTTTGATTTCCTGGTTCGCTGCGACATCGTTTGCCGGTGTAAACGCCCGCAGTCGATAGTACGCCTGCTCGGACTCGGCATAATTATCCAGATCGAATTGCGAGTGCGCGATGACGGTCCAGGCGGTCCGGGCCAGCGACGGCTCAACCGGCGGCTGCTTGTTCACAACGGCCTGGCCGACAGTTATTGCCAGGTCATATTGATTCTGCGCAAACAGGTCTTCGGCCACGGTGGTCAGTACCGCGCCCGACTCGGGATGCCCGGGGTAGGTTTCAGCAAATCGCAGACCGCTGTCCAGGTAACGGCTGTGCCACTCGTTCCTGGCTGCACCCTGGAGAGACTTCTCATGCTCACGATACGAAAGAATGGCGGCGTAGCCAGATTCCGCCGATTTTTCGTGCGCAGGGTAGTCGTAAGCCGTGCGTTCGTATTCGACCGTTGCCTCCTGGAACGATTTGCTTTCAAAGAGGATCTCGGCGAGCAGGAAATTGGTATTGGCGCTATCGGCCTGACCCGGGAAATACGCCAGGTATTTACGATACCAGCGAGCCGCTTCCTGATAGTCGCCGATCTTGCCGTCCTTTTGCGCCTCGGCATGGTAGTACTGTGCGAGGTCAGTCAGGTTCGACTTCAGGTGCGCCGCTACCGCCTGGTTCTCAGCCGGCGGGTTGCGCACCCAGAATTGCCCGTCCATACCATAGCGGTCCACGAAACCCTTCTTGCCCTCGAGGACCAGGCTCGGAAAACCGCCACGCTTGTAGGCCTCGATGACCTCAACCTGCAGCAGCGGTGCCTTGGGATGGAAAGGATCCTGATCCACGAAGGCCTCGTAAGTTTCGGCCGCATCGACAAAACGTTCTTTTTCGAGGTACAGGTCGCCAAGATTGCGGTAGATGACATAGCTGTAAGTCGGATGGCCGCGCTGATCGATATACTCGTCGATGCTTTTCGCGCCTTCCATGTACGAAAAACTGATGCTCAACACGCGAAACGTGTCCTGCACGAGTTCCTGGTTGGCGCGGCTCAATTCCTCGAGTTGCTTATCGCCTTCGTGCAATTCAATAGCGCCAATCTTGCGGTCCAGCAGCTCGAAGAACGGGTCCAGGCTGTCCTCGTGCCACGCCAGTTTGAACTGCGACCAGCCCAGCTTGTAAAGAGACTGCTCATAGAAACGCGACTCGTCGCCAGATTCGACGACATCCTTGTAGGCTATTTCGGACTCGTTGTACTGCTTGCGCAGGAACAACATCTCGCCACGGCGAAACTGCACTTCGCCGATCAACGGGGTATGCGGAAAACGGCCTACAAGTTCGTTGAGCACGGTAAGGGCGTCATCGGTACGGCCGCCAATTTCGTAAGCACGGGCGAGCTGATACAGGACCGTATCGTTGCGCCGATAGTCCGGATAGGCCTCCAGCAATTGCTGATAAAGGTCGACCGCATTATTGAAACCCGCATCGGTGACAGCATCGATATTCTCTGTCAGCTGCGCAGCTTCGGTCGCATCCAGTTCAAGATCACCCAAGCGGCGCATAGCCTCTGCCCGAAGCTCCGGGTCATCCGAAACAAGATCCAGAAAGGCGCGATAGTTGTCGATTGCCAGGTCGGTGCTGTTGACGATTACGTTGCCGGTACGAATCTCCACCTTTTTGCCTTCGAGGCTCTTGATCGTGTCGCGTTTTTTGACGTCGGCATGAACGGCAGGCGCCAGCAGCAGGCAAATGCAGCTCGCGATGATTGCGGTACGACTGCTCATTTAGCCGCCACCTCGGCCTCGGCTGACGTTGCCGCGAGATCGTAGATCGCCGCAAGGGCGAAGCGTGCCTGCACCGTATAAATGTCGAGACGTTGTTTTTGCGCCGTTAGCTCGCCAACCGCAATTGACCGCAGGAACGCGTGCTGATCGGCCATCGCGTCAGCTACGCGCGCCTTCATGCCATCGATACGCGGCGACAGGCCGTAGACACGATCGGCAAATTCCCCAAACCGCAGTGGCTCGTTGCGCATCGTGTCGTCTATCTGGCGCCGCGAACGCTGGGTTTCTACGAGCGCCTCGCCCGTTTGCCGCAGGTTGCGCCGGATACGCCAGAGACGGTCCTGGAAGTCGCGCTCCAGCCGCCACTGCAGCACGCCTTTGAGCATCTGAATCTTGTCACGCACTTCAACGGCTTCCGGAATATCCGCGGCAAGCGCGGGTGTGTTTTCCAGGCCCGCGATCTCACCCCACATCTCGAACTCCGACTCCGTAGCGAGCGCCAGCCAGTCGTTGCTTTCCTCGATGTTATTGAGCAACGAATCGAACTCGAGCTTGCGGCTGATCATGCCTTCGAGGTCAGCCCTCGCAAGCGCATCCTCGACTCGCGGCAGGCGGGTAGCATATGCCTCCTTACGCGTTTCCAGCATGTTGCCGTAAACATCGACATCGCCTTGCCAGACGTCGAGATTGCCGTAGAGGTAGCTCAGGTCGCGATAGTTCTTGAGGCCCTCCTGAAACTCGTCCGTTGCCAGCAAGTGAAACAGGTAGCGCGACTCGGGTCCCTCCGGAAGTTCTTCGAGTCGCCAGTACCAGCCCGTGCTGTCCAGCGGTTCGTCCGCGAGGAACTTGTCAAAACTCTCGCCGGATTCGATGAACCCGATCGCGCGATCGATCCGGTTGGTTTCCTCGTAAAAGGCCTCGATCGCGTTCAGGTAGTGGTCGGCCGCCTGGCTGATCGAGTCAAGCTGAGCCAGCGCATAGGGAATTGCGAGCATCGACTCCTGCACGGCCGAATCCAGCAGGTCGCGGCCGCGTAGTTCCATCCAGGGTACGAGTGCACGCCGATAGTTCTCGGCCTCCGCATCCGCCCAGCCGACACCGAGCAACGCCTTGTTGGAGAACGGCCCCTCGAGGCGCACCCGCTGTAACGGCTTTTTCGCAGCAAGTCCCTGGCCATCCTGCAACATTGAGTAGCCCAGCGCGAGGTTTGCCTTGTCGCGCAGGGACGTCAGCTCTTCATTGTAGGGATCGAGGTTGCCCAGCTCGTCGAGGATCTTCGAGGCAGACGAAATGTCACCCTGGCGAACGAGTGCGACACCGAGATTGAACTTGGCGTAGCTGGCCCATTCCGTGCGACCCTTCCATTTCTGCAACAGCGCGATTGCCTCGGCATACTGACCGCTGTCTATCAGGATCTGTGCCTGCAGCATGTTCGCTTCGCGACGCAGGTTATCGGGCAAACGGTCACTAAGGTTGGCAAGCGCCGCTTGTGAACGATCAAAATAGCCGCGTTGCTTCCAGATCTTGGCGAGGAAGAACCAGGTCCGGTCACGGATCTCGGGCCGGACGTTGTCCGCGAGCAAGCGCTCAAATATGTCAGCAGCTTCGAGGTGATGCCCGTAGGACAGGTACATGCCACCCTTGAGGAGTTCGGCCTGCTCGAAGTGCTCGGTCAGCTGTTGCTGTTCTTCAGCAGCGAGCAAGCGCACGATCGCCGGAAAATAATCTTCCTGGTAGAAGTAAAAAAGGACCTCACCGTAGTGCGCATCCTTAACGACGATTGGCTCAGGATCGCCTTTCGCCGCGCCCGCCGGTTGTGCATACACCGTAACTAACAGGCACAGTGCGACCATATTGAGAAGCCATCGTAGCAACGATTACTCCCATTCCTTGATCACGAACTCCGGTTGTTGCTTCTTAACCCGGTCGGTAATCTCAAGCTCCATGTATTTCGCGCCGATGCCCTTGTCGAATGACATGGTGGCACCGCGCCGGTAATCCCGCGTGTGCGGCCCTTTACCGGTAAAAACCGCGATCAGCTCGTGATCCCCGGTCTTGAGGTTGGCCATGTGAACGCGGTGAACACCGCCCCGCAATAACGCACCAACTTCACGCTCCGTGTACAGATAGTTGGCGACTTCCTTGCCATCGATTTTCAGATTGATCGAATCGAGTTCGAAGTACTCGCCCACATCCATCGAGATAAAGAAGGCCACTTGTGAATTCGCCGGAAACAGTAACTCTTCTTCGAGCAAGAACAGGTCCCGGTTCAGGTCGAGCACTTCTTTCTTCAGGTCCTGCACATCCTGGTCCAGGCTGCGAAAGCGCTCTCGCGATTCGGCTTCCTCGGTTTCACTCGCCACCGACGCCGCCATCGAGGATTCAACTGCCGATGTTTCCTGGGCGATAGAGGTCACGCCAAAGGCAAACATCAGGCAGATTCCGAGACTGACTAGTATTCGTCTTGCCACTGTAATCTCTCCTGCGAACAACGCCCGTTACTCCCTGAGCAACGAACGAATCTGATCGAGATACTTCTCTTCGTAACCGGGCTTGTAACCATGATGAACGTGGCGAACAGTGCCTTCGCGATCGAGAATCACGGTAACCGGCATTGCATCCACCTCGTAGAGTTTGGAGACTTCCTTGCGGTTATCGAACAACACCGGGAAGCTGACGCCAAGCTCAGAGACCATGTTCATAGCCTTCCTTGAATCGTCGTCAATGTTGACGCCCAACAGACTGAAGCCAACCCGCTGGTAACGAGAATACAGTTCATCGAGCAGCGGCATTTCCTGCCGGCACGGACCGCACCACGTGGCCCAGAAGTTGATCATCACGACGTCGCCGCGGTACTCGGACAGCCTGAGGTTCTCGCCCGTTGAGCTCTTGAGCGCAAAGTCAGGTGCGCTTTGCCCGGTCAGGCCACCCGACGCAGCCAGGCTGGTCGCAGCGAATGTACTGAATACGATGCCCAGTAAGCAGTTTTTGACCTTCATACTCTTATTCCTTGTGGTGATAGCCAGATTCCTTCCATGGGAGCTCGACGGCTTTGAAAGCCTGCGATCTCCGACGCCAGTCGTAGACTCCGAATGGTGACAGTCCGGGCCTTTCAGCGTCGTGATCATCGTCACAAATGGCCGGACTTGTCTGAACATAACGGCTCGGTGATTTAACCCGAATGGCCGCGAAATCCACGCAATCCATGCTGCCTCACGTGAGACAGGCGCTTGACGCAATCGAATCAGATTACGTCAAATCGTTCCTTTTACCAGATATTTTGGGCGCCGCCAGCACCCTGCACTGGCCACCGAACGGGCCCTCGAGGGCATGCTCGGCAGATATCCTATGATAGGCGTATCAACCTGAATTTAAAGTGAAAAGTCGTCGGTTTTCAGCGACAGATCGATGGTTTTTTCGCGACAGTTTTTTACTGCTCGAACGACTGCGCTTCGGGCTGCTGCAGGCCATCGGAGTAATAGATTCGTCCCTGGCTGTCAATCACGATGCTCTCGTAATCGGGCAGCGTAGCGATCAGACGCAGACCCCGGTCGACACCCATTACAAAAACCGACGTCGACAGCGCGTCAGTGATCACCGCATCGGGTCCGAACACCGTGGCGCTGTGTACGCCGCTCGCAGGAGCGCCCGTGCTCGGCGAAATAATGTGGTGATGGCGCACGCCGTCTTCTTCAAAGTAGCGCTCATAGTCCCCGGACGTCGATATTGCTTCATCCTCCAGCGGCAGCGAAATCGCGACCTGGCCATCGTTACGCGGATCGCGGAT
>Ga0224508_10001909_pt1 | contig 18301 bp, 17 predicted proteins | sample SF_Jan12_sed_USG_4_FD_170157 | JGI IMG/M metagenome (GOLD analysis project Ga0224508, IMG submission 170157) | Sediment microbial communities from San Francisco Bay, California, United States - SF_Jan12_sed_USGS_21 | ecosystem: Environmental > Aquatic > Marine > Sediment | place: USA... | reverse complement strand
TCCAGCGCCAGCCGGGGCAGGTTCTCGCGGGCGGACATCCCGGCCCCGATCACCGCGCCGGCCAGGGTGATGGGTCCCCGGATCGGTTCGTGGTCGTGGGGTAATCCGAAGTCGGCCAGGCGGAACCCGACGATGGGGTGATCCTCGGGGGGCTGCAGCACTTCCAAAGGAAATCGGGAGGCCATCGCCCCGTCGGCCATGAGGACGGTCTCCCCGCCGGCCTTGCGGTGAGTGAGAGAAACGGGAACGAACAAGAAGGGGACGGCGGCCGACATCCGCACGGCACGGGCGACCGAAAAGCCGCCCGGGTCAAGGCCGTAGCGCTCTAGACCGTCCGGTAGCACCACGCCGCGCTGATGGGTGAGGTCGGTGGCCACCACCCGCAGAGTGCCTTCCGGCAGATCCGAGAACGTCGAGACCCCTTTGGCCGCCAGCAACTTGCGCCAGGCGCGCTCGAGCGACTTGCCCTTGTACATTCCCTTCCGGAGCACCAACGAAATGTGCTTGCCGATGCCGGGAAGCCGGGTGTAGATGGTGGGGTCGAGCAACCCCGGCCAGTTGGCCTTGCATACCGCCTCACGCAATTCCTCTGGACGGTATCCGGCTGCGACCAGCGAGGCGACCATGGCGCCGGCCGAGGTGCCGGCCAACCTCTTGAACTCGTATCCGGCTTCCATGGCGGCGGCGGCCGCCCCGGCCAGGGCGATACCTCGAACCCCGCCCCCTTCGAATACGCCGTCGATGTTCATCGCTGGTGGCTCCACTGTCGGTTACCTGACGGTTCAACGCCGGTGGCGGTGTCCATGCTTACCAAGTGTCGGTCAGGCGACACAGCCTTACGAACCGTCGATAACGGCCAGGACACGCCCGGCCTCGACCTGCTCGCCGACCGCGGCTCGCAGTTCGGTGAGTGTGCCGGAGGCCGGAGCGACCACGTTGTGCTCCATCTTCATGGCCTCCAATACCAGGAGCAGATCGCCGGCCTCCACCGAATCGCCGACCGCTACCTCCACCTGCCGCACAACCCCGGGCATGGGAGCCACCAGCGACCCGGCCACCACCTCCTCGCCGGCCGAAGGGAACCGCCCGACTTCGACGAAGTCGGTTGAGCCGAGCGGGCTGTCCACGAAGTGCCGGCCGCCGGCCCGGCTGACCTCATAGCGACGATGAACGCCGTCGACGGTCATATCGACGTGGTCGGGGCTGGCCTCCACGCGCCCCAGGTCGACTAGTTCTTCACCGATCTTGGCGACTACCTCGCTCCGGTCGAAGCGGTAGCCGAAGCGGTAGCCGATGTCTACGGACCAATCGCTGCGGGTGAAGGTGACCTGCTGGAATTGCGACGGATTGTTGCGCCAGCCGCTGGGGCTGGCAGCGAGGACCGTGGCCGACTCGCGTCGAGCCGCTTGATCGGCCAGGGCAGCAGCCAGGGCGTGGATGCCGGCGGCCGTTTCGTCGGTGAGCGGGGCTCCCAACGTGGCCGCCGAATGCCGCTCGAGGAAGGTGGTGTCGATCTCGCCTTTCAGGAACTCAGGGTGGCGAAGTATCCGCACAAGCAGGGCTCGGTTGGTTTGTACACCGTGGATGCGGGCCCCGCCCAGGGCATCGGCCAATCGTTGCGCAGCCTCGGCGCGGGAACGGCCCCGGGCGATGACTTTGGCCAGCATCGGGTCGTAATGGATGCCAATCTCGACCCCGTCGTACACGCTGGCATCCACTCGCACGCCGTCGCCGGGGATGCGGAATTGGTGGAGCGTGCCGGTTGCCGGAAGGTAATCGTTAACCGGGTCTTCGGCGTACAACCGGGCCTCGATGGCGTGGCCGGACGAGGCGGGAATGTCCGACTGGGAAGGCAGGTGCAGTCCGCGGGCGACGTCGATCTGCATCTGCACAAGATCGAGCCCGGTCACCATCTCTGTCACCGGGTGCTCGACCTGGAGGCGGGTGTTCATCTCCAGGAACGAGAACGAGCCGTCGGGCGCCACCAGGAATTCAACCGTCCCCGCCCCCTCATATCCGACGGCCTCACCGGCCGTCACCGCCGCCGCCAGCAGCGCAGCCCGCCCATCGTCAGTGATGCCGGGGCTGGGCGACTCCTCGATGATCTTCTGATAGCGCCGCTGGATGGAACATTCGCGTTCGTACAGATGGATGACATGGCCGTGCTGGTCGCCGACGATCTGCACCTCTACGTGACGAGCCGACGGAACGAAGGCTTCGAGGTACACGGTGTCGTCGCCAAAGGAGGCGCCGGACTCGCGGCGGGCCGCGGCCAGCGCGGCGGGGAGCTCGTCTGCTCCATCGACCAGCCGCATGCCCTTGCCACCACCCCCGGCCGATGCCTTCACCAGCAGCGGCCACCCGAGGTCGGCAGAGGCCGACACGGCCACCATCTCGTCGGACAATTCGTCGATTTCGACGCTGGCGACGACCGGCACCCCGGCCTCGCGCATGAGCCGCTTCGACTCGATTTTGGAGCCCATGGCAGAGATGGTCTGGCTTGACGGGCCAATGAACACGAGACCGGCATCCCGGCAGGCGTCGGCGAAGTCGGCGCTCTCTGCCAGGAAGCCATACCCGGGATGGATGGCGTCGGCCCCCGTCCGGGCAGCGGCATCGAGGATGGCGTCGATGCGCAGGTAGGAGTCGGCGGCCGCCGCGCCTCCCAGCGGGACCGCCTCGCCGGCTTCGAACACGAACCGGGCATGGCGATCGACGTCGGAGAACACCGCCACCGTCTCGACGCCCAGGCGGCGGCAGGTCGCCATGATTCGCCTGGCGATCTCTCCCCGATTAGCGATGAGAATCTTGTTCACCATCGCCTCCTAGGTCCGGAAGACGCCGAAGTTGCTGGTGCCCTCGACGACGTTGGAATGGACGGCCGACAGGGCCATACCCAGCACGGTGCGGCTGTCACGGGGGTCGATGATGCCATCGTCGAGCAGCCGGGCACTGGTGAACGGAGCGAGCGACTCGGCCTCGATGCGATCGGCCAATGCCTGGCGGCGGGAGTCGTCGGCGGCTTCATCGAACTCGATTCCCTGCCGTTCGGCGGCCTGGCGGGCGATGATCGACATGGTCCCGGCCAGCTGGTCGGGCCCCATCACTGCCGTCTTGGCGTTTGGCCACAGGAACAAGAATCGAGGCTTGAAAGCCCGCCCGGCCATGCCGTAGTTGCCGGCCCCGTAGGAGCCGCCTACCTGCAGCGTGATGTGGGGCACAGTGCTGTTGGAGACGGCATTCACCATCTGGGCGCCGTGTTTGATGATGCCGCCTTGCTCGTATTCCTTCCCCACCATGTAGCCGGTGACGTTCTGAATGAACAGGAGCGGGAGGTCGGCCCGGTTGGCGAGCTGAATGAACTGGGTGGCTTTTTGGGCCTCTTGGGAGAACAGCACTCCCCGGTCGTTGGCCAGCACTCCACACGAGAACCCGTGGACCGAGGCCCACCCGGTCACGAGGTTGGCTCCATAGAGCGGTTTGAACTCATCGAAGTCGGAGCCGTCCACAATGCGAGCCAGGATCTCACGGACGTCGAAGGGAAGCTTGAGGTCGGCCGAGGCAACCCCCAGCAGGTCCTCGATATCGAACATTGGCTCAGTCGCCGGTCGATTGGGGCCGGGGCCGAGCTTGCGCCAATTGAGGCGGCTGGCGATGACCCGACCAATGCGAAGCGCATCCGGCTCGTCAGTGGCCATGTAGTCGGCGAGTCCGCTGATGCGAGCATGCATCTCGGCGCCGCCCAGTTCCTCGTCGGTCGACTCCTCCCCGGTCGCCATCTTCACGAGCGGCGGTCCGCCCAGGAACACCTTGGCCCGTTCTTTAACCATCACCACGTAGTCGGACATGCCCGGCAGGTAGGCCCCGCCGGCCGTTGAGTTGCCGAACACCAGCGAGATGGTGGGAATGCCGGCAGCCGACAGGCGGGTGAGCTCGCGGAACATGGCCCCGCCGGGCAAGAAGATCTCGACTTGACGTTTGAGGTCGGCTCCGCCCGATTCCACCAGGAAGAACAGCGGGAGGCGGTTGTGGAGCGATATTTCGTAGGCCCTCAGCATCTTGGCCAGGGTGTGGGGGTTGACGGCCCCTCCCCGCACGGTCGGATCGCTGGCCAGGATGATCGATTCGATCCCGCTGACGACCCCGATGCCGGTAACGAGGCCAGCTCCCGTGGCGAACTCGGTGCCGCCGGCTGCGGTGGGAGAGAGCTCGAGAAAGGGTGAATCGCGGTCGACCAGCAACTCGATGCGCTCCCGGGGCAGCAGCTTGTCACGCTTGCGATGGCGGGCGACGTACTGCTCTCCGCCGCCGCCGCGGGCCTCGGCCAGCGCGGCTTCCAACCCGGCGAGGTGGCCTTCCATCGCCTCCCGGTTGGCGGCATACACGTCACCGCCGTGGTCGAGGCGTGACACCAAAACCGCCAAAATGAGGCTCCTAGTTCGTGCGCTATGCGCCCGCGAGGGGGTGCTGGGCCAGCCTACCCGACCGGTACACTGGCCCCCTCGCATCCCTTGGAGAGTGCCGGTGAGCGAAGATTCCGTCCTGTACGTGCAGCATGATGGGGTGGTCGAGATGACCATCAACCGCCCCGAGGCCCGCAACGCCCTCAACCAGGCCGTGCGGGACGGACTGTTCGCCGGGTTCCGGGAATTCATCATCGATGATTCAGCCCAGGTCCTCATCCTCACCGGGGCCGGCGAGGCGTTCTGCGCCGGCGCAGATCTCAAGGAGATGGCCGACACCGCCATGGCACTCCCCCCCCAGGATTGGCTCCCGCACCTCGGTCGCAACCTTCACACCGACAAGCCGATCATTGCCGCCGTTAACGGCGTCGCCTACGCCGGTGGGTTCTTCCTGGCCCAGCAGTGCGATCTGGTGGTGGCGGCCGAGACAGCCAAATTCGCCATCACGGAGGCTCGCTGGTCGCGGGGGGCTCCGTGGGCGGCTCCACTGCCCTGGATCATTCCCCCGCGCATGGCGATGGAGATGCTCCTCACCGCCGAGCCGATCACTGCCGAACGCGCTCATCAGGTCGGGTTCGTCAATCGAGTGGTCGCCCCGAGCGAGGTTATGAACGAAGCTCGAACGATTGCCGTCCAAATCGCCGCCAACGCTCCCATGTCGGTGCGGGCGGCCAAGGCCATGGTGTACGCCGCGGCCGAACGAGGCTGGTCGGACGCCCTCGACGAGGGCTATCGCATTTACGAGCCTGTCTACCTGAGCGAAGATGCCCAAGAAGGGCCGCGAGCGTTCAAAGAGAAGCGGCCCCCGGAGTGGAAGGGCCGATAGCCGCCCAGGGATTGTCCGAAACCCGACACATGGGAACCCACGGCTTCTGTCAATGAGTTAGAGACCTAACGATGACAAACAAAAAGTTCTCCAGGGGTGGCCAGGCAGGAATCGCCGCCATCATCTCCCTCCTCATCGTCGGTTCCGCCGTCGGGCTGGCCATCGCCGCCGGCGACGGACCTGGCCAGAGCCCGACCACGGTTGCCGGCCAAGCGCCGGAAACGGTTGGCTACGTCAACTACGAAACCCCCGAACTGCTGCTGGCCGGTCATGCCGGCCGGCCGCTGGTCATCAACTTCTTCGCCTCGTGGTGTGCCCCCTGCCGGGCCGAGCTCCCCGATCTAGCCGCCGCCCATGCCGAGTTCGGTGACCGGGTCGACTTCGTCGGCGTTGACTACCAGGAGGTGTCGGAGGCATCGGCCGCCAAGCTGCTATACGAGACCGGGATCACCTACCCGATCATGGAGGACCCTCGGGGCGCCCTTCTCCAGGAACTCGGTGGCCTGCCCACCATGCCCACCACGATCTTTGTTTCCGCCGACAGCGTCATCATCGAACGCCACCACGGGCTGATCCTGGCCGAGCAGCTGGCCGAACGCATTGAAGAAATCATCGCCGCCTCATGATTTTCGCTTTCGCTGCCGGCCTCCTGTCAACCGTCAACCCGTGCGGGTTCGCCATGCTCCCCGCCTACCTCAGTTTCTTTATGGGCCTCAATGAGGACGACGACGCTCCCCGCCGAGTAGTGGTTGGCCGGGCCCTCAAGATCGGGCTCATGATGTCGGCCGGTTTCGTCGCCATCTTCGGAACCGCAGGTCTCATCATCCGCTTCGGTGGCGATGCCATCCAGGATTCGATCGCCGACGGTTTGGCCTGGATCGCTCTGGTCACCGGAGCTGGGGTGGTGGCCCTGGGGGTGTGGCTCCTCATGGGCAACAGCCTGAAGGTGCGGGTACCCAATTTCCGGACAAACACCAAGAGCGAAGGGGCAGGCACCATTTTCGCGTTTGGTATCTCCTATGCCCTCGCCTCGCTCTCCTGCGCCTTCCCAATCTTCGCCGGTGTCGTCGCCGCCTCTTTCAGCCAGAACGCGGTCGAGGGTGTTGGCAGCTTCGTGGCCTACGCCGCCGGGATGGCGGCAGTGGTGATGGTCCTGACCGTCGGGCTGGCCCTCGGCAAGGACAAGCTGGTGCATCGCCTCCGGCGCCTGTCACGGGTGTTCGACCGGATCTCGGGAGTGGTGCTGGTGGTGGCCGGCGCCTTCATCGTCTTCTACTGGACCCTCGTGATCAACAGCGGGGAAAACGCCCTGTCTAACAACGCGTTGACCGTGTGGGTCGAAGGCATCCAGTCAGACCTGACTGAGCTCATCGGTCGCGTTCCGCTGTGGTTGTGGATCCCGCTGCTGGTGATCCCCCTGGCCGGGGCGGCCGCCTACGCCACCCGCGACCGCCAGGTGCTGGAGGAGCCGGTCGTCTGAGCTAGATTTCCGGGAGTGGCTGCTTCGTCGATCACCCCGTTCTGGAAGCCGGATCCGGACACAGTCGGCAACGCCAACCTCACTCGCTTCGCCGCCGACCTCGGAATCGCCTCCTACCCCGAGCTGCATCGCTGGTCGGTCGAGCATCGCGCCACCTTCTGGCAGCGGGTGATCGACCGTCTCGGGATCGCCTTCGACACCGAGCCGGATGCCATCGCCACCCAGCCGCTTGATCCCCTGCAACCTGTCTGGCTGCCCGGAGCCCGCCTCAACATCGTCAACAGCTGCTTCCTGGCCGACCCCGAGGCGACAGCAGTGGTGTTCGAGCACGGCGGCGAACGAGGCACGCTCACCTATGGCCAGCTGGAGGCTCTGGTCAACCGCGTGGCCACCGGGCTCGGCCAACTCGGGCTCAGCCGCGGCAGCCGGGTGGCAATCGCCATGCCGATGACCCTTCAGGCGGTGGCCGGCTACTTGGGAGTAGTCAAGGCCGGGGGCGTCGTGGTCTCGATCGCCGACAGCTTCGCCGCGGCGGAGATCCAATCCCGTCTGGAAATCGCCGGCGCCGACATGGTGATCACCCAGGGCGTCATCCATCGCGGGAACCGGACGCTGCCGATGTATTCCAAGGTGCTCGAAGCCGAAGGGCCGCGAGCCGTCGTGGTGGACCCCGAGCCGGGCTCACTCCGGGCCGGAGATCTGGACTGGGACGAGTTCCTCGGGCCGGCCGAAATGTTCGAGGCCATGGCCATGGAGCCTGGCGACTACGTGAACATCTTGTTCTCCTCGGGGACCACCGGTGAGCCAAAGGCCATTCCGTGGACCCACCTCACGCCGATCAAGGCGGCCATGGACGGCCACTTCCATCAGGACGTCCGGCCGGGCGACGTGCTGGCCTGGCCGACCAATCTCGGGTGGATGATGGGCCCGTGGCTGCTCTTCGCCTCCCTTATCAACCGGGCAACCATCGCGCTGTACGACGACGCCCCAACCACCCGGTGGTTTGGCGAGTTCGTCGAATGGGCCGACGTCACCATGCTTGGGGTAGTGCCGAGCCTGGTACGGGCCTGGCGCGAATCCGAGTGCATGGAAGAACTGGATTGGAGCCGGATTCGGGTCTTCAGCAGCACCGGAGAAGCGTCCAACCGGGCCGACATGCGCTACCTGATGGCCCTGGCGGGCGGCAAGCCGGTCATCGAGTACTGCGGCGGCACCGAGATCGGAGGCGGCTACATCACCGGCACCGTGCTCCAGCCGTGCGTGCCTGCCGCCTTCTCGACGCCCGCCCTCGGGCTCGACATCGTCATCCTCGACGAGGAAGGCGCCCCGGCCCAACAAGGCGAGCTCTACCTGGTACCGCCGTCGATCGGGCTGTCAAACGAACTGCTCAACCGCGATCACCACCAGGAGTACTTTGCGGAGACCCCGGCCGGACCGGACAACCAACCTCTTCGCCGGCACGGCGACTACTTCGAGCACCTCGATGGCCCGTACTACCGGGCCAGCGGCCGGGTCGACGACACCATGAACCTGGGCGGCATCAAGGTCAGTTCGGCCGAGATCGAACGGGTGGCAGCCACCGTCGACGGTGTTCGGGAATCGGCGGCCATTGCCATTCCGTTGCAAGGGGGTGGCCCCAGCAAGCTGATCATCTACACAGTTGTTGAACCCGACGCCGATCTCGAAACCATCGATGAGTCCATCTCCTCCGCTATCCGCGATCAGCTCAACCCTCTGTTCAAGGTCCACTCGGTCATCCCCATTGAAACCCTGCCCCGCACGGCCTCGAATAAGGTGATGCGGCGAGAGCTGCGCAACGACTACCTGGAGGGCTGATGGATTTCGACCTGGGTGCCGACCATCTGTTGCTGCGCGACACCGTCCGCTCGTTTGCCGAGGCCGAGATCGCACCGGTGGCGCCCGGACTTGACGAGCGGGAGGAGTTCTCCACCGATCTCACCGCCAGGATGGGCGAGCTCGGCATGTTCGGAATCGTCGTGCCTGAGGAATACGGCGGACAGGGCATGGATTACCTGGCCTACGTCATCGCCACCGAAGAGCTGGCCAGAGTCGACGGATCGCAGGCAGCGACGGTCACGGCCGGCAACTCGCTGGGCATCGGCCCCATCTACTACTACGGGACCGAAGAGCAGCGCCATCGGCTCCTTCCCGAGCTGTGCCGGGGCGAAGGGTTGTGGGCGTTCGGCCTCACTGAGCCGGGTGCCGGCTCAGATTCCCGCGCCTCAGCCACGAAAGCTGCCGCCACTGACACCGGTTGGGTACTCGACGGCTCCAAAATATTCATCACCAATGCCTCATCCCCCATCTCTCGCGGCGTGACCGTGCAGGCGGTGACCGGCGGCGCCGAGGGGCGGCCCGAGCTGACCTGCTTCCTGGTTGAGAGCGGGACCGCCGGATACTCGGCCACCACGATGCACGGAAAGCTCATGTGGCGAGGCTCAGATACGGCCGAACTGAGCTTCACAGGGGTGGCGGTGGGCCCCGAAGCGATACTCGGAGAACTCGGCAGCGGCTCGCGCCAAATGCTCGAAACCCTCGACAACGGCCGGCTGGGGATCGCCGCCATGGGACTGGGGGCGGCCCAGGGGGCGTATGAGGCTGCCCTCGCCTATGCCAAGGAGCGCTCTCAATTCGGCAAGCCGATTGGATCCTTCCAGGGCGTTGCCTTCCCACTGGCCGACATGGCCATGAAGATCGACCACGCCCGCACCTACCTGTACCGGGCTGCCTGGTTAAAGGATCAGGGTCGGCCGTTCCGCACGGAGGCAGCCATGGCCAAGCTCTATTGCACGGAGCTGGCCAGCGAAGCGACCGACGCCGCTATCCAGATCCACGGCGGATACGGGCTCATGAAAGACTCAGCGGTCGAACGCTTCTATCGCGACCAGCGCATCCTCCGAATCGGAGAAGGCACCAGCGAGATCCAGCGGATTGTTATCTCCAGAAGTCTCGGTCTGTAGCGCTAAGCCTTCGCAGCGTCCTTGATGGCCGAGAGGTCATCGCGAAGATCGGTGTCGCCCTGCACAACCACCTTCCAGATGACCCACCCGACGAGGGCACCAACCAGCGGAGCCAGCAGGTACACCCACAGCTCACGGAGGGCCTGGTCGCCGTTGCCGACGAAGGCAGGGGCAATACTTCGAGCCGGGTTCACCGATGCGCCGCTGAAGGGAATCCCCGCATAGTGAATGCCCGCCAGTGTGAGCGGAATGGCGATGAACGCCTGATTGCTCATGCCGGCGCTGCGGGTGACCTGCAAGATCACCGCCACGAAGATGGCAGTCAACACGACTTCAGAAATCCAGGCGGTGCCAATCCCATCCGAGAACGTGCTGGAGGTCGACTCGACCGCAGCCTGATTGGTCATCCACAGGAGAGTGAGTGACCCCAGCAATCCGCCGGCCACCTGTGCTATCCAATAGCCGATCAGGTCGACAAATGTCACTCGCCGGTCGACGAACATTGCCAGGGTTACTGCCGGGTTGAAGTGACCCCCCGAGACCTCGCCGAAGGCGTAGAGGCCGGCAAGGAGAGCCACCGCGAATGCGAGGGGCACCACGGCCATGACGGTGTCGCCGGTCCGGCCAATGGCGACGATCGCCATGGTTCCTATCAAAACAAGAATGAATGTCCCAAAAACCTCGGCGAGGTATTTCTGCCACTGTTGCATCTCGGCAATCCTTCCCTGGGGGCCGTCTGCCGGCAGATTACGCCTTCCACCATCCACCTTCCGGTAAATCGGTAGGACGGGTCGTGCTGGGGCACTCCGGGAGTTATCCGGCCAGCAACGCCAGCAGGTCGTCGAGCTCAACTCTGGCCTCGTCCTCGCCCGCGGCGATCGCCCGATCTCTCGCCACCTCCAGTGAGGCCCGTTGGCGCCCCAACGCCTGCAACGGGGCATCGGCTCCGGCAGGGAGTCGATCCACCCACTGTCTGAAGAGCGGTGCGAAGCTGGAACCAAAGGTGGCCAGCAGGTCGACATGCCACCGAGCGTCGTCTCCCAGGATCGCAACGACCGTGAGATCTCCCCGGGGGGAGGTCGCCTCGACCTCAGCGAAACGGCGGCCGTAGGCGGAGAAGGGATCGGCACCGAGGATCTCGACCTCAGTAATGCCGGCCCCGGTGAACCCCCGCACGCCCAGGACAAACGATTCCCAGAAGGTGGCGCTCACCTCCTGCCCGATGCCGTCTTCGACCAGGGCCTCGTAGAGGTCGACCGAGAAGCTCTCGACAGCCAGCAGCAGCACGAATTGCTCATCGACCACCATGACGTCGGCGACGCCGTAGCGCCCGATGGCGAGTGCATCCAGCCACTCATCCACCACCGCCAAGGCAGTCTCGCCGCCGGTGACGCTGGTTTCGGTGGTCGGGGTGAGGGTGGTCGACGGCTCCGCGCTGTCACCGCCACAGCTCACTAGAACGAGCGCGAGTAACCCAATCGAGAGGACGTTCTTGACCACCCACCGACTCTATCGGTGTCCAGTCGCAACCGGTTCAGGCGGCTCCACTGCTTGAATCAGCGACCATGAATTGGCGCGGAGCAGTCCTCGGCCTCGGAGCAGGCATCATCGGCGGATTGTTCGGCGTGGGGGGTGGGGTGCTGATAGTGCCGGGCCTCGTGCTGTGGCTCCACCTCGAGCAACGGGCGGCCGGCGCCACCTCGCTGGCCACCATCGTCGCTACCGCCGCGGCCGGGGTGACCCGGTTCGCCATTGACGGATCAGTTGCCTTCGACACTGCCGGGATGCTCTTCGTCGGGGCAGCCATGGGCGCCCTGGGCGGTGCCCGGGTAGCCGGTCGGATCCCCAACTACTGGTTGGCCCGCGGGTTCGTGGCGCTACTAACGGCCTCGATCCTGCGTCTGACCTTGGGTGGCGGTGGCGGCGAAGGTACCGACCCGCTCGTTACCGGCCTAGCCGAGCCGGCCAGCCTCATCGCGGTTGGACTCCTCGCCGGCCTTCTGTCGGCCACCCTCGGTATTGGCGGCGGAGTCATCTTCGTCCCGGCCATCGTCGCCCTTACCGGCGTCGAACAGCAGGTGGGGTCGGGCACCTCATTGGCCGTGATTCTCCCAACCGTGATCATCGGGTCGAGCATCCACGCTCGGGCCGGGCGGGTGACTTGGAGCATTGCCATCCCGGCAGGTCTCGGGGGCATCGTTGGCGGCCTGGCCGGCGCGCAGGTAGCACTGGGTTTGCCCGAGTTCACGCTGCGCCGGATGTTCGCGGCCTTCCTCGTGGTAGTGGCGTTCCGAATGCTCAGCCGCACCCGGGCGCCGAGCGACACCGCGGCTTAGAGCGGCAGGGTCCCGGTGGCCGCCCATTCTTTTCGCCGCTCTGGTTCGCCGAGCCGCATCTTGCGGTAGAGAAACACCAGGTAGCCGAACCCGAGCACCTCCTGGGCCACTACCCACGGCGAGGTGAGCAAGTAGCCGAGCAGGTCGACGAACGCGCCCTCGGCGAAGGCGGGGAAATCGGTGCCGAGGAATGGCCACCACAACAGCTCAGCTTCAAGCGGCATGTCCAACAGCAGGTGAAAGAAGACCCCGATCGGCAGCGCCATCCAGCGTTTGCGGGTCGAGGTCCCCCGGCGAGTGAAGGCCATCACGGCGATCAACACCACCACGCCAAAAACTAGGGTATGGGCGTAGATGCGACCGGTCATGAAGTAGTCGGTGAACAGGATCGAGCCGATCGGCTTGTCGATCAGGTCCGAGACCATCGCCCCGAACAGCAGCACCCGCAGGTCCATGGCCGGGTCCTTGAACACCCACCTCGCCAGAAACAGCGAGCCGCCTAGATGCCAGAAGAGCACGGAACTATTGCGGGACCAGGATTCGCCGGCATTGCAGACAGCGGGGCGGGTCCTCTTTCAGCACCTCGTGACGCTCGGCCGGGCTCATCGATAGATGGCAACCTCCGCACACACCTTCCAGCAAGCGGGCGATGGCGATCCCCTCCTTGTTCGGCCGCAGCTTCTCGTACAGGTCGTAGAGGTCTTCGGGGATGAGCGGCACGAAGTTCTTGCGACGCTCCTGGCCGGCCGCCACCTGTGCGTCGATCTCCTTCCACTGCTCAGCGATGGCGGCTTCCAGGGCGGCCGATCGACTCTCGACGTCGGCCAGCTGCTTGTTGGTTTCCGCCAGCGCGGCTTCTTGCTGTTCGCGCGTCTCGAGCAAGCCAAGGATCTCCTCCTCGGCTTCTTCAATTTGGCGACCGAGCATCTCGATCTCTGCCTGGAGGTGCGTAAGGTCCTTGGCCGACAAGCCGCCGGCAAACATGCGCATCTCCTCCGAGCCGTGCTTGGTCTCGGTCAGCTCCAGCTCCCCTTCGGCTTTGTGGAGGGCCGAGAGCGTCTCGGTTAGCTCGGCGTTCTGCTCTTCGGCCTTTTCGGCGAGTTGAGTGAGAGTCGCATGGGTCACCTTGAACTCGTCGAGCTCCGGGAGTGACCCCCTGAGGTGGAGCTGCTGGTCGATTTCGGTGTCGACCGCTTGCAGGTCGAGCAGATCAAGAAACGCTTTGTCGGTCACTGCACTCCCTCCCAGGGGGTTGGGTCGATCCCGGTCAGGTCAATGGTTCCTTCTACGGAGTCGGCGATCAAATCGAAGAGGGCGCCAACACCCGGCCGTTCGGTGCGGGCGTGGCCGGGGTCGATGATGCTGATCCCGCGATCGATCGCCCGGCGGGCTTCGTGATGGCCGATGTCCCCAGTAACCAGGGCTTTCGCTCCCTCCGCAATGGCGTCGTCTATGAACCCGGCTCCTGAACCGGGGACCACTGCCACCAGGTTGAGATCTGACCCGGCCCACGACAGCCGGACGTCGCCACCCAGCTTGGCGGCCACCAGCTGGGAGAAGGATCGCACTGTGGTGCCGCCGGGAGGGCGTCCCACCCGTCCGATCATCCCATCCGAGCCGCGCCGGTCGAACACGTCATAGGCCGGTTCCTGGTACGGATGGTGTTGGGCAATCGCTGCGGCCACCGCGGCCTCCGCCGACTTGGGCGCCACCATTTCGACACGGATCTCCTGTTCCCGATTGAGCTTGTCGACGTCGCCGGCCACCGGCTGAGCCCACGAGTCGGGCCGAAAGGTCCCGGTGCCCGCTGCCCGAAACGAGCAGGCCGTGTAGTTCCCGATTTGGCCGGCCCCGGCCGCCGCCATCGCCTCGGCCACCGCCTCAACATGCGACTCGGGAACAAACGTCACTACTTTCACAGAGGTGGGGCCACCCGCCGGGCCAAACCCGGTGGTGTCTCCCAGCCCGAGGACGTCGGCCAGCGCATCGGCTGTGCCGCCGTCGGCCGCATCGAAGTTCGTGTGGGCGACCGCCAGTCCGACGCCGGCGCTGGCCAACCGAAACGCCCGGCCGGATGGCGACGTTCCGGCCACCAAGCTCGTGGTCGGCTTGAACAGGAGCGGGTGGTAACTGATGAGCAGGTCAACCCGCTGGGCCTCGATGGCACCCACCACCGCCTCGGTGACTTCGTGACATACGGCTACCTGGTTGGCCGGGCGGGCCGGGTCGCCCAGCTGAAGACCGACCGGATCCCAGCCGGCCGCTTTCGACCAGGGCGCGGTTCGTCCAACCAGAGCGAGGACATCACTAATGGTGGGCGTCGACATGGCGGGAATGGTACCCCTTGGCACGCCGGACAACCCGAAGGCCCCCAGCTCATCGCCAACCCAACGGCCCACCCCCAGACCTTGGACAACCCAAAGGAACCCCGAAGGCCATAGACCTCTCGGACAACCCGAAGGGGTTGTCCAATAGCAACGCGAAGCGTTGCCGGGAACAGACGAGCCACTGGATCGGTTGGCTGGAACGTGCAAGGCCCCAATCCCGTTTCCGTAGGCTGGTCGGTGCTGCAATCCCTTCGGAAGCGGCGGCCGGCTCCTACCGGGACGGCCACCGAGCCCGACCACCGCGCCCTGGCCGAAGTGTTGGCGGCCGTGCAAGTTGAGGGGGTTGCCGGGCTCCCCGAGCGGCGCCCCAACCTGGACTCCTACATCACTGAGCTAGCGGGCGTCGATCCCGACTCACTCAGCAGGAACGGCGCTCTCGCCTACTGGCTCAACCTGTACAACGCCGGTGCCCTACACCTGGCCGGTGACGCCCTGGCTGCCTCCGAGACCTCCGTTCTCAGAGTCCCCGGCGGATTCAGCCGGCCGATTGTGTCGGTGGGAGACGAGGGACTGAGCCTGTCCGACATCGAGCATGGCAAGGTCAGGCGCTTCAAGGATCCCCGCATCCACAGTGCGCTGGTATGCGGCTCGGCCTCGTGCCCGACGCTGCGCTTCGAGCCTTATCAGGGTCTGACGCTCGAATCCCAGCTCGACGCCCAAACCCGGTCCTTCCTGGCCGCCGGCGCCGCCGCTCGCCGGGACGACACGCTCCAGCTGAGCCGGGTCTTTCTCTGGTACGGAGCCGACTTTGTGCGGCCCAGCCGAATGCCGACCTTCCGGCCGGCCACCCGCCGTCAGATTGGGCGGGCGCTCCGCCCGTGGCTGTCTCCGGAACTGCGGGCAGACGCCGGCAAGCTGAAGGTGGTCTTCCAGCCCTACGACTGGGGCTTGGCCTGTTCGATCACCCTCCCCGATTGAGCGCCGGCCACCAACAGACCAACCGCCATCACTGCGGCCACAACGTCGAAGGGAATCACGTATCGCAGCAGGTCTGATCCCGACACCAGCCACCCCCCGTCGGCGGTGAACCCGACGACATCGAGATACCGCCAGATCGAGTAGACGCAAAAAACTCCCAGCAGTAACCCGCCGGCCCACGCCGCCGGCCTCCCCCACTTCAAATAGCTCCCCACAACGATGGCGGCTCCCGTCCAGGCAATGTCCATAGCCGAGAGCAACTGGAGAAACTGGAGCGACGGCTCCAGCCTGAGAGTGGCTGAGGAGGCGAGCGTGAGCAGAGCGACGGCACCGGTGACGATCGCCACAATGGCCGAGGCTGCGGCCAGTCGTTTGGCGGCCGGGGACCACGAGGAGTCGGCAAACCAGCCCGACGGATCGGCCGCCAGCGGGCTGAGCCGGACGGCCAGAGCGATGGCGAACCCCGTGATCGCTATCAGTTGACCAAGGAAAAGGCCGAACGGGTCGTCGGCACGTGGCACGGCCAGAAGCAGGAGGCTCACGGCCAGGGCGGGTACGAGCCACCACACAGTGCGAGCCAGGGCCCGTTCCAGGGGGTGCATACCACTGAGGGTACCCACCACAGCGCGAAATCGTTCTCCGGCGTTTACACTCCCGCCAGCTAAAACGGGAGAGAAAATGACGGGCAAGCTTGGGCCCAGGGTGTTGTTGGGTCTCGGGATTCTGCTCATCATCGCCGGATTCGTTGTGAAGTTCGCGGTCGTTCCCGCGCTCGCCAAGTTCCCCGACGACGTAGACACCCTCCGCACCTACTCCGGCACGGTCGACATCCTCAATCGGGCTGAACTGGAGAACCCGACCGGCGCCCCGCCGTTCTTCAACGATCTTCCGGTGGTATCCGAGCGAGAGGTGCGGACCATCGAGGTTGACGGAGACAAGGCCCTGGTACGCGATGCCGCCAGACTCGTGGCCGCCGAGGGCACCCCGCTGGCCGGCACCCGCCTCACCGGATACGAGGACTTCTACACCATCGACCGGGTCACGATGGAGGCGGTTCCCAACTTCACCGACAACGATCTGGTCTTCGACCGTGAAGGTCTCGTTGTCGGTTTTCCGATCGGGACCGAGGCCCGCAGCTACACCGGCTGGAACGGAGACCCGGCCGAGCCGGTCACGCTGCAATACGTCGGGGAAGAGGAGCGACAGGGCCGCACGACCCGCGTCTTCGAGGCGTCGTCGGGCCCGCTGCCTATCGTCGACCCGGGGACGCTGAGCGAGTTCCCGGCGACCTTCCCCAAGGCCTCGGTCACCGCGATCGCTCCCCTGCTCAACCTCCCGCCCGACCTGTTGGGCGCACTGCCGGCCCTGCTCCCCCTGCTACCCGACGAGTTGGATCTCGACTACACCTATGAGTTCTCCGCCAAGTATTGGGTCGATCCGGCCACCGGTGTCCTGATCGACGTTGAGAAGAACGATGTTCGCAAGGCCATTATTTCGGTACCCGGCCTGCCTCTCGAGATCGACCCGGTGACGGTCTATAACCTCAATTACACCTCTACCGAGGAGACTCTGGCCGATGCGGTGGACGATGCTGAGAGGTACGGCACCCAGCTCACGCTCGGTCGGACTGTGGTTCCCATCGGGCTGTGGCTGGTGGGGGCAGTGTTGACCGTGCTCGGGTTATCCACGCTACGGCGCAAGCCACGCCCGGCGCCCGAGATCCCAACCCACTCCATCTCTGACTCGGACGGCTAGCCGGCCGGCTTGACCCCGACCGCCAGGAACTCGTTGTAGCGGAGAAAGCGGCCGGCCGATCGCATGAGCGGGAAGGAGGCTTCCTTCCGCACGACTAACCGGTTGGCCTCCAGGATGTGACGCAACGCCGGCCGATCCATGAACTCGACATGGGTGGGGTCGGTGCGGAAGCCGGCTTCCTGGGGGGCTATCAGCACCACTCTTCCGCCCGGCCGAAGGAACGGCAGGTATCTGGCGACGAGGGCAACCGCCTCGTCCCGGGTCATGTGTTCAACCACATGCGACAGCAGCAGCGAGTCGAATTGATCCAGGTGGGCGTCGTCCGACGCCACGAACTCATCAGCGGTGTAGGCGGTCAATCCCCGGTCGCGGGCGATGGCCACCGCCGACGGGTTGTGGTCGACGCCAATTCCGCGCAGCCCCACCAGGTTGCGGCCGATGCCGCACCCAACGTCGAGAGTGAAGCCGAGCTTGAGTCGGCGCAGGTTCCATTGGAACGGCGCCTGGACGTTGAGCCAACGCTTCCAACGGGCTCGTTCCCGCTGTTGGAGCCGTTCGGCGTAGTCCTCGGACTGGGTGTCATCGGTCACTACCGCCGAATTGTATGGGCTCATCGACCGAACTCAGGCGGAACGCAACCCCTCGTCGCCTCCCGAGTCCTCGCCGGGATTCCACATGGCGTGGTGTTCGGCGATATCAAATACCAGTCCGAATTCTCCGAGCGGTTCCGAATCCCAGGCCAGGACACTGCCGGCCACCCGGTTGCCGCCCGCCCGCTTGGCCAAGTACATGAGGGCGTCGGCGGCCCGCAGCGCGTCGTCTGCGCTGGGTGGATTGCGTCGGAATGTCACGACCCCAACGCTGACCGAGATGTAGGGCCCGCCCGGGCGGCTTCGGCGGTTGATGACCCGCCGCAGGCGCTGAATCGCTTGCAGAGCCTTGTGTTCGTCGGTGTCGGGAAGGATGAGGGCGAACTCGTCACCTCCGACGCGCCCGAACACGTCGGTTTCTCGGATAGAGGCCAAGACGCTGGTGGCAAGGACCCGGAGCATCTCGTCTCCTTCCCCGTGTCCCAGTTCGTCGTTCACTCGCTTCATGCCGTCCAGGTCTAGAAAGGCCAGGCTGAGCGGAGTGGTCGAGCGGACGGCTCGGGCC
>Ga0224508_10001908_pt1 | contig 18303 bp, 21 predicted proteins | sample SF_Jan12_sed_USG_4_FD_170157 | JGI IMG/M metagenome (GOLD analysis project Ga0224508, IMG submission 170157) | Sediment microbial communities from San Francisco Bay, California, United States - SF_Jan12_sed_USGS_21 | ecosystem: Environmental > Aquatic > Marine > Sediment | place: USA... | reverse complement strand
AAATTCTCCATGTATTATCTTAGCTACATCTGGAATGTTGGAAGGTGGACCTGTTTTAGAATACTTCAAAAATATTGCACCTGACAAAAAGAGCAAAGTATTGTTTGTTTCTTATCAAGTTAATGGGACTTTGGGAAGAAGAGTTCTTGATGGTTCTAAACAAGTATCCATGCTAGGAAAAGAAGGTAAAGTTGAAGTTGTTTCTATCAATTGCGGTGTTGAAAAACTTGATGGATTCAGTGGTCATAGTGATTATAACCAACTAATGTCATTTGTACAAAGACTAAGACCAAAACTTCGTCGAGTTTTAGTTAATCATGGAGAACGCAAAAAATCAGAAAACCTTGCTATGAATATTAGACGAATGTATAAAGTACCTGCTCATTACCCTCAAATCCAAGAAGCTATTAAATTATTTTAGATCGTATTCGGGCTTCCAGATCTTTATATTTGATGGAGCAACAATTATTCTTTCTTCTCCCAATCTTGCAATCTCTGCATCAACAGTTTTTGCAATAGAATACAATTCTTCAACCACCTTACGAAGTTGTTCAACATCTTTCTGAGCTAACGGTGTAACTCTTAAAATCAAAATCATATCTTTTTTGATATCTTCTTTGATAGAATGAACATCACTGATATCTCTAATAGTTATTGCCTTTAGATATGTGGGATTTTCTTGTTTTTGCATCCTTATTGAAAATGCGATCTACTCCTTCAAAAACTCTTCCTTAGTTCTAACTAATTTTTAAAAAATATCATGCCTACATTCTGAATTTAATATAGGATTGTTCTTCTGCACATTTTGAACTAACTTCCTCAATTGAATCACCATTTTTGACAGAAACAACACTGTGTTCAATATCTGGCGCGTCTGAATATCTAAGAGTAACTGATGATGCAAATTCTACATGTGATTTTGCATTCTTACCTCGTAAAATCGAAATAGGTCCTACGTAATCTTTAGCTTCAAGTAAAATATCTCCTGGCAATGCTAATGCTTTTATCATTTCATTTTCGTCTTTGTTTCTTCCAACAACAAATTTTGTTTCTTCGTCTAATCTGAAATGTCTTCCAATTTTTAATAAATCAATTTCATTAATTGTCGGTGTTTCAATATGATCAAACAAATCTTTAGCCTTAATCCCAAATTGTGGTTCTGTTAACAAACAACCTCCACCTGCATTTGGTGGATTTTCAATTCCATATTCTTTAGCCATTTGTAATTGATTTCTTCTTGTTCTACCTTTAATCATCCCAAGATTTTCTCTTTTGATCAAACCATCTTTTTCAGCATCTGTTACTGGTAATAATCCAGCAGATAACGGTCTAACAATTTTTCCAACTAAATTTGATTCTTTTTCAATAATACTCAATGATGGTGCATGTTGACTCATTGGACGTTGTCCTAGTACTTCACCTGATATAATAAATTCAGCACCAATTTCTTCCATGTGTTTCTTTGCTGCATCAAACATCATAGTTCTACAATCAACACATGGATTGAATCCTGCACCCATTCCATGTTTTGGATGTTTTAACATCTCGATATATTCATCTCCAAGATACACTGTTTTTAAATTCACATTAAGATCATCTGCTCTTTCTCTAATTTCAAATCCACATCCTCTTCCACAGTCAAAATCACAAAAAGGAGTTTTAATTGCAACAGCTGAAACATCAAATCCTTCTTTTTGCATCATTCTTACTGCAAGTTGACTATCTAAACCTCCAGATAATAATGCAACAACTTTCTTCTTCTCTTTCTCTTCTGTCAATGCGATCTACTCCAATTTTCCATATACAAACTTTACATCATACATAAATTGAGAATTAGGGAATGTTTCTTTATGAAACAACGTAGAAAGAATCTTCTAAAATATGCTAAAAAGATTGATTGTGACACACTAGTCACATTTGAGCCTGAAAATCTATTTTACATGACTGGATTTTGGGGCGAAGCCATAGGATTACTTGAAAAAAATGGAAAAACTACTATAATAGCACCTGAACTTGAAGTTGGTAGAGCAAAAGAAGAATCTGAAGATTGTGATGTAGTTACTGCAGAACGTGGAGAAGGTCTGATAACATCAGTCATCAAAAAAATTAAGAAAAATCGTGTATGTACTGATTGCCAAAACTACTCTATTATGATATCTTTACAAAAAGCAATTCCAAAAATAAAATCATCAACTGAACCGTTTTACAATGCGCGTATTATTAAAGATGAAAAAGAAATACAAATTCTCAAAAAAGCATCAAAAATTATTGATGAAATGTTCCAAATTTGCTCCAAAAATATGAAAGTAGGTCAAAAAGAATCTGAATTACAAACAATTCTGATGACATATGCAATAAAGCAAGAAATGTTTGATACAGGATACAAATCTACACTTAATCCTCTAATTATTGCAGGAGGTCCCAACGGTGCTCTTCCTCATGCACAAGTAACTGATAGAAAATTCAAAAACGGTGATCTCGTAGTAACTGATCTTACATTAAGGTACAAAGGATATGTTTCTGATGCAACTAGAACATTTGCACTGGGAAAAATTTCATCACATGCAAATGAGGTGTATGAAATTGTTAAAGAATCTCAAAAACTTGGTCTTAAAACTGTGAAACCAAATGTTGATTGTAAAGATGTGGATACAACATGTAGAAAATACATTGAAGAAAAAAATTATGGCAAATACTTTATTCATTCAACGGGTCATGGAATTGGATTAGAAGTACATGAATTACCAACTGTATCTTGCAGAAGTAATACAAAATTAAAAGAAAATATGGCAATTACTGTAGAACCAGGAATCTATATTGAAAATAAATTTGGAATTAGAATTGAGGATTCGTTGATTGTAAAAGATAAACCAATCATAATGCACAAATTTACTAAAGATTTAGTGACAATCTAGATCTATTTTTAAAATTTTAGGAGTATTTTACACGAAGATCTTTGTATGATCCAATAATTCAGTTCTTAATTCCGTCATTTACCCTTTAAGAAATCTATTAAATGAATTCCATGTTTGCAATTTAGTCGTAATAGTCTACTAAATCAATAATGTACTTTGCTTCTGAATTGTTAGGGGTAATTTTTTCGGAATCTACATTTACATTCCAATCATAATCCATCTCACCTTTATGTGATTTAAAATTGAAATTCACTTGATATTCTTTAGAATCTACATTTGTTATGGTTAAATCTATTGTAGTCTTTTTATGATCAAAAATTTTCTCATTAGGATACTCTTCATTTATTTTGTTCTCTAATGCCTCTAGTACAGTTAATCCATCATTATTTGGACCATCGTATCCCATCAAAATATCTACAACTTGTTGATTTTCATCTGATAATTCAGGAAAATTCTTTTCTAAAGTTCCTTTTGTCATCTCAGGAATTACAAATACTACTAACATTGCTATTAATGCAAGATAAATTGGAGCTCTTTTTCTAAGAAATGATTTAAAATCATTCTTTTTTGGTTTATCTTCCTTTTTCTTGATATCTTTATCCATTTCTCTCTAATCCTCTAGTTTTTTGCACTTAGAATTAAAACTTGCCAAGGAAATAAAATCTCCCCATTTTTCTTAGTATATTGTAATGTTTTCTCTTTGACCATTTGTTTCAATTCTTTTCTTTTTGAATAATCTAATTCATTCAGCTTTTCTTTTAGTGGCTTTGCAATGTATTTTAGATATGTTTTCCAGTAGTCTTCGAAATTTCCAGGACTATAATAAAAAATAAATTCTTTAACTTTAATTTTTGAAAATCCTGCTCTATTTACTTCTGTTTTTAAAGCAGATTTAGTACCAAATCTATCAAGATTTGGAGACCCTGGAGGAACATAATCTGGAATATATTTGATAACTGAATCTAAAATACTACTAAAGTATGGAACCTTATTTTTACTTCCATGCACTGAAATTCCTATACTTCCTGATTTTTTGAGGCTATTTTTCATATTTTTCAAAGCTTTTTGAGAATTTGGAAAGAAAAATAATGCATATTGGCACGTGATAACATCAAATTTTTTAGAAAAAGAATATCTTTCAGCATCAGTATTTACAAAATTTACATTTGATTTTACCCCATTCCATTTTTTTGCAATTTTTATTGCCGTACTTGAAGTATCTACTCCTATAACGCATCCTGACTTTCCAATTTTCTTTTGAATTTCATTTGTAACTACTCCTGTACCACATGCAACATCCAAAACTATATCGCCCTTGTTGATGTCAACTAACTCCACTAATTTTTTTGTACTTTGAAATGGTCCTTTATTTACACTAGCCCATTTCTTATGATATCTAGGTGCAACTTCATTCCAGATTTTCATATTACGTTGTTTGTATTCTGAATGAATGAATTTCATCTTTATGCTTCCACAATTTTTGAACTATTTTATGTAATCTCTTCTAAATCTGATTTTATTGTTCTGCCTGTTTCATGATAGTATTTATGCTCCAATTGTTTTAGTTGCTCCTTTAATTTTATATTATTTGACTTTGAAAATCTTAGCTTAGATTCTTTATATTCTGCAACCAGTCTTCGAAGTTCTGATTTTTTCATTTGATTTTTACTTCAATTTGTTTTCTAATAATTTTAGCAATTTTTTCTTTATTCATCCATCCTGAGACAAAATTCTTTTTAGAATCCACAATGATCACTTGGTTATTCTGAGGATTTTTCTTGTATCTGATTAAACCAATATCATTTGCTATAATCATATCTGCAGATGACTCTCTCAATTTTTTCTCAGCCGACTTGATTAATTGAGATTTTGTCAAATTTGTTTCTGCTTTAAAACCTACAAGAAATACATTTTTTTGATATTTTTTTATTTCATCAATAATTTTTGGAGCTTTTTTGAGGCTGATATTCATGGTTGACTTGAAACTTTTTCTTTTCTTTTTACTTTGAACGGTTGGAATATAATCTGCAATTGCTGCTGCCATAATTACAATATCAAATTTTTTCTTTAGTTCTGATTTTACTGTAACGTGCATTTCTTTACTGGATAAAACATTGATTATTTTTGCACCTTTTGGCGGTTTTTCTCTTCCTGGTCCATAAACAAAAGTTACTTTGGCCCCTGCAGAAATTAATTCCGATGCTAAACTAACTCCTGTTTTTCCAGAACTTTGATTTGTAATTGCTCGTATGGGATCTATTTGTTCAATAGTTGGTCCCGCAGTCATTAAGATCTTTTTATTTTTTAATAAAGATGAGGATCCAAATTTCTTTAATACATTTTCTAAAACATCTTCCGGTTCTGGAGATTTTGCTTTACCCTCAATCATTTTGGGTGAAAGAAATTGAATTTTATTTTTTAAAAATTTAATATTTTTTTTAACGGCTGAATTTTCATACATTGATACATGCATTGCAAGACACATCAAAATTGGGATTTTTGATCCAAAACCTACTGTAAGTACTGTCGATACAGGTGTATCATCAATACCATTTGCTAATTTTCCTAACGTATTTGCAGTTGCTGGATATACAACAATCAAATCTGATTGATTATAATCTGCTAATCTGATGTGCTCTAATTCACCAGTAAGTTTTGTAATTACATCATTACCTGTGGCCCACTTAAAATATTCTGGTTGTATTAATTTTGTAACTGCATTACTTGTAACACATTTCACATCCGCTCCGTGTCTCATTAGTAATCTTGCAAGTTCAATTGCTTTGTATGCTGCAACACTACCTGCAACACAAAGTACAATTTTTTTCCCGGTTAATTCTACACCATGTGAGCTAACTATATCTAAAGATGGATGATCTTTTTTCTTTATCTTTTTTTTAACTACCAATTTGTTCACGTAATTTTTTTAGTTCTTCTTCATTCATTGAAAACCAGTTCTCTTTAGTAGGAAACTCGCCTGATTCTACATCCTTTTTATAATCTCCAAGTGATTTTACAATATCTTCAGATAAATTCATGTATCTTTTTGCAAATTTCGGTTTAATCTTATCATACATTCCTAGTAAATCTTGAATAACTAGTACTTGTCCATCGCAATTTACCCCTGAACCAATTCCTATTATTGGTACACTAACAGTTTCAGAGATGATTTGAGCAACTTCATGACTAACCATCTCTAATGCAATACTGAATACTCCTGCATCTTCAAGATCCTTTGCATCTTCTATTAGATTCATTGCAGTATCCGTTGTTTTTCCTTGCACTTTGTATCCCTCTGAAAGAATTGTAGTTTGAGGTTGTAATCCAATATGTCCCATCACCGGAATTCCTACATCAACTATTGCACTAATTGTTTCAGCCATTATTGAACCACCTTCAAGCTTTACAGCATCTGCCCCTGCTTTGATTAATTTGCCAGAATTATTAATGGCATCTTCAATACTTGCTTGATATGACATGAATGGTAAATCTGATACTAGTAGAGAATTTTTTCTTGCTCTACTAACTGCTTCTGTAAACATATGCATTTGATCCATTGTCACAGAAATTGTATTTTCATACCCAAGCATTACCATTCCTGCACTATCTCCAACTAACAATACATCAATTCCTGCTTTGTCACATAGTGAAGCTAAAGTGTAGTCATAACTTGTAATTACTGAAATTTTCTTCTTTTCTTTTTTCATGTTTAGAATATCTTGAACTGTTTTATGCAATTTTAGCTCTCCTTGTTAGGTTGTTTTTTATCTGGATTACATTGTCTCTTAGATTTTTTTTGTTGTCGAAATCACTAATGATTTTTTGAAGACTTTTTTGATTCTTTTTTGATAGTTTTTTCGATTCATTGATTAACAAATCAATTGCTCTTGTTACATTATCTACAATTGTAATGTTGGCAGTCTGTGAAGTTCTTGAAAGGGGGTTTAGATCAAATGTAATTACCGTTTTTCCTGCCTTCCTAAGTGCCATAGTTCTATCTCCATCTTCTAATGGCACAACTACTACATCTGCTACAAAAATTCCATCTTTATCGACTATTCTTCTTGCAGAATCAATACCGGGCAGTTTTTTAGATGATGTAATACTTGAGCCTAAAATCTCATCAGCCCCATTTTTTCTGAGAGTTTTGATAATTGCTTTTTTCCTTTTTTCATTTGTATAAAATAGATTCACCTCGAGTTTTGCTTTGACTTGCTTTGATAGTCTTACAATTTGTTTCGGACATAATGCTGCTATATTGCCATTAACTGAAATTATAGGTATTTCTGCTAATAGTAATTGTGCGGCTGCAGCTTTGATGGCACTTGTTGCAGCCTTACCTGTTTTCTCCCCTAGGAGATAATCAAAAGCTTCTCCTCTGCCTTGAGCTAAAAGCCCTTCTTTTGCAACTAACCCATTATCAAATCCGTTAACTAGTTTTTCACGAATTAAAAGTGATTTGACTCTTGGATGAGATTTGGGAATTACTGACATGATTTTAGTTAATTTAATAGGACTCTTGCTCCATCATTATCTAATTCTGATTTTATTATAATCACATCAGAATATTTTTGCATAATTCCTAGAACCTCGTTTTCTTTTTCTTGTGGAATCATTGAAAAAATAGTTTCTCCAAAAAGTGCAATTCCACATTTGATATTATTTTTAGATAATTCATTAACTAATTTCTGCATTCTTGGAGTCATAACATCTACGTATTTTGCAAATTCCAAAGACATGTCTTGAAAATGCTCATAATTTTTTGATTCCAATAATCTATTTACCATTTCTCCCCCTAATCCGTTAATTTGTGACAAACGTTCTTTGATGAATTTGTTTGTAGATATTGGAGAAAAACATATCATAATTACAGAAATTTTATCTGTAGTAATTTTTTCAACATGACCTATTCCTGGTGCGCCAGGTTTATCACGAATTTCAAAACCACCATGAAATGATGCTAAAACATCACCTAGTCCTGTTTTACAATTTACTTCTGCATTATGTGCAACTTGTCCAATTGTTGTTTTGTCTAATTTTGTTTTAAGAGCTTGATCTAATGCAAAGGATAGTGATAATGCAACTGCACTACTAGAACCTAAACCATATCCAACTGGAATTGATATATCATGTTCAATTTTAAAAAACTTGGTTGAGAATTCTCCAAGTTTTAGAAATTCATTTAAAACATATTCTGAAACATCTGTCTTGTCCGATTGATATCCATTTGATATAATTTCAAAGTTTGATCCTTGATCATTTCTTGTTTCAATTTTTACCCTGGTAGTAACTCCTTGTTTTATCGAGAAGCCTGCTCCCATTGATCCTAAATTTTCTAAATTATTTTGATTGTCATCTAAATGGGCTTTAAAAAAGCCTGTAACATGTGCTGGACAAAATGCTGTTGCCTCCATTGATTTTAGTTTAAATTTTACATAAAATATAAGAATATGGCTTAAATTAATTAAATTAATATAAATTGACTAAATTCATTCGACGCCTACAAAGAATTGGAAGTAGTATTTTAGTATCGTTACCAAAAGAATGGATTGTTGCAAATAATCTAGATAAAAGCAGTGAGGTTGAAATTGAAACTGGTCAGAATAGTATCTCTATATCTACTAACAAAGTACGACCAACAAAAAAACTTGTAATTTCTTATCCGTTGCCCAAAGAGGAAAATATTGTTGCAGACATTACTGGAGCTTATCTTTTAGGATTTGATATCATTGAAATTAATTCTAAATCCATTATTCCAGGAAAAGACAGAGAAAAAATTCGTAATTCAATGAGAAGATTAGTTGGAATGGAGATAATTGAAGAGGATGCATCTCACATCAACATGCAATTTCTTTTAGATGCAACAACACTTAATCCAGAAAAAATCCTCAAACGAATGAGTTCAATCGCAATTGGCATGTACGATGATGTGTCCAATGGACTAATTTCAGATGATAAATCTAATTTACAATCATTGTCAAAACGTGATGTTGAAGTAAATAGACAATATTTCTTACTTGTTCGTTTAATTCGTAGCACGTTAGCTGACAAAAGATTGGCTAATGTATTTAATTTAGAAAATATTGATGTACTTGATTATAGAGTTGCAGCAAACATTCTTGAAAATGCAGGTGATTATATTGTAGAACTTTCAAATTTCATTTATAATTCCTCTTTATCAAAAGAATATTCAAAGATAATCTATAATGTAATAAAAAATTTTAATAAACTTGCAGAAAAATCTATTGATGCATTTACCAAACCTGATAGACTTTTAGCTATTGAAGCTATATCGTTGCATAAACAATATGCTGAAAAACTTGGATTACTTCGAAATACATTAGGTAATAAAAAACAAATTCCAATAGATTTTCTTGATATAGTGTATATGTTTGAAAGAATTACACAGTCTTGGGCAGATGTGGCTGATCTTGTACAACCTATCTATAATAAATAATTAGTATAGTTTTTTCTTAGCAACATATGTTAAAACTGCACATATGGTTTTTGAATCTTGAATTTTACCAGTTTTAATCATTGATAGCACCTTTTTCAAATCCATTTTTACTACAGATAATATTTCATCTTCATCTAATTTCAAATCAGATATTTTCTTTAATCCTGAGGCTAAAAAGCAATGAATTATCTCTGCATTATAGCCAATTGACGGATAATATGTAATTAATGGAGTCATCCTTTTTGCTCTATATCCTGTTTCTTCTTCTAGTTCTCTGAATGCACATTTTATGGGTTCTTCTCTTTTTTCTAATGTTCCAGCAGGAATCTCTAATACATATCCGTGTGGAAATCTATGTTGTTTTACTAGAATTATCTTATTATCTTCATCAAAAGCAAGCATAGCTGCAGCACCCCTATGCTCAATAACTTCTCGTCTGACCTTTCTACCTTCTATTTTTCCATCATAAACACTAAGACCTAAAATTTTCCCTTCATAGATCTTTGTCTTTTTCATATCGTGTATGGATTATTATTATTATTTAATTTGTTTGATATGTTAAATGTAATTTAGATGATTTTTTAAAATCTATAATGACTTTTTCTAACCAATCAATATAAAATGAAATTTTTTTTGGAATGAATAAATCTGCAGATTTTACATTTTCAACATTTCTTACTTTTTGTGTCAACTCATCCATTTTGAAAATATTTTCACTATACATAAACAAAACAATTTGATTTTTTGCAATAAAAGGAATCTGTAAATATGATTTGGAAAATATCTTATTCATATTTTTTAATGTTTTTTTAAAATCCCCATTTATCCAGGTAAGTATGACATGTGGAATATAACCATCAATTTTTCTAGGATTGTAAATCAGAGTAAATTGAATACCTTCATTTTTATTTAATTTTTCAATGCATCTTGTTATTGTTTTTGTTGACATGTTTGTACTTTTAGCAATTTTTTCAATTCTCTGTCTTGGTTCTTTAATTAGTTCTTCTAGAATTTCTAAATCTGTTTTTGTAAGATTTGAATTAAATCCTGTATTTTCTGCTTCAAAAATAGATAATACTCTAACATCTTTCATTAATTTATTTGCAAGATCTATTTTTTGCTCAATATTTTCTTTTACGACAATTCCACAAACTGTAATTCCACCTATACATGGTACTACAACATATGGTTCACCTACAAGACTTACTTGCTCTAAAACTTCATTAACATTTTCTCCTGACACAACAAAGTACAAAACACCATAACCCAAAACAGGTGGTTCAACTTTGAGAAAAAATTTCTCGATAATACCAGATGCCTCCATTTTTTGGATTCTTGCATGTACTGCCCCACCTGATAATCCTAATTCTATGCCTATTTGTCTGTCTGATTCTCTACAATTATTCAATAATTTGCCCAAAATTTTTATATCCAAACTGTCCATTTTATCACTTAAATCTTCTTTATAGAATATGAAAGTAACTAATATGATATAAAATTGTCTATAATTTTAGTATTATGTATCATATACATTATATATTAGACTATTTTATTATTTTTGTGGAATACCGATTAATACTTGCAAAAAGAATGCTATTTAATAAAAAAGGAAGTCTAATTGGTGCAGTTTTAGCTGTTACAATTGGAATTTTAGTAATTCATGTAAACTTTGTAATATTTCAAGGATTGTTTGATGCTATAGTTAGAGATATCAGTGATTATAGAAATGGCGATATCCTTGTAACTGATGATGCTGATTATATTGATAAATCAGATTTATCAATTGTAAGTTGGTTTGAAAGAATTCCATATGTTCAAGGAGCAACTCCGCGGCTTTCATCAAGTGCCGAAATGAATATGACAAAAAATGGAAAATTAATTGAAGAAACCAGAATTCCATTAGTTGGCATAGACCCATTTCGTGACATTAAAGCATCTACAGTTCATGAAACTGTTTCAGAAGGAAACTATGTTTTTTCAAGAAACTCTATTGTATTAGGATCTAATGTGGCAAAAGATCTTGGAGGTGCTGAAGTTGGTGATAGTATTAAAGTTCTGGTTGTTGATAGAGTGGGGGAAGATCAGATAAGAAGATTCACTGTTTCAGGAATTGCAAAATCACCCGGGGGTCAGGGATTTGATTATACAGCTGTTATACATATTGATACCTTACGTGATATGATGGGAAGACCTGGTGATACTAGTTCCTTCATGGTAAAATTAAACGATCCATCTAAAGCATTAGAATTAAAAGAATTCTTTTTACAATCATTCCCTAACGATGATTTTCTTGCAGAAACTATAGAAGAATCAGCTGAAGAGCAACTTGCTGGTTTTAGATCTGGTATCGCAATGATTAGCATGATCGGCTATTTTGGAATGATGTCCTCTGCATTTGCAATCCTTACAATTCAAATGATGTTGGTAAATGGGAAAACTAAAGAAATTGGTATTATGAGGGCAATTGGAGCCAAAAGAAAAGATATTCTCATAATCTTTATTTTCCAAGGGATGATAATTGGAGCTATTGGTGCTGGAGTTGGAACTGCAGCAGGACTTGGTTATACTTTTTATGCAAAAGAAACCAAAATGTCATTTAATAATAGTCTCCCACTTGAAGTAAGCTATAACTGGGAAAAAATCATACAAACTGCTTTGACCTCATTTGCTTTGGCAATTATTGCATCTTTGTATCCTTCGTATAGAGCAACAAAATTGTTACCTGTGGAGGCAATGAGAAATGTCTAAAGTACTTGAAATTAATAATGTCAGTAAGATATACGGGGAAGGAGATAGTAAAGTTACTGCTCTTGATAATGCATCATTATCCATTGAGCACGGTGAAGTTGTTCTAATTGTAGGAAGTTCAGGTTCTGGAAAATCTACATTACTTAATATGATTGGATTACTAGATCGTCCATCAAATGGAAAAATATTGATTGATGGAATTGATACTACAACACTTAATGATGATCAAATCTCGTCATTTAGAAATAAAAAATTAGGATTTATCTTTCAATTTTCTAATTTACTTGCCGATCTTTCAGTTTTAGAAAATGTGTTGTTGCCTAGACAAATTGGAGGAACTAATCATACTGCTGAAAAAGAAGCTAGAGATTTACTAAAAGCAGTTGGACTTGAAGATCAAATGCATAAACGTGCAAACAAAATTTCAGGTGGACAAGCCCAAAGAGTAGCTATTGCAAGAGGATTAATCAATAAACCTTCGATTGTTTTAGCTGATGAACCTACTGGTAATCTTGATTCTGTAACTTCAGAAACAATTGTTCAATTAATGAAATCTATGGCAAAAAAACTAAATCAAACATTCATTATAGTTACACATGATAGACCGCATTTTGGTGTAGTAGATAAAGTAATTACAATAAAAGATGGTAAGGCTTTTGAAGGTGAACAACCTTCTGAAATGGAGGTTTTTGCATAATGAATTTTAAATTTTTATTGCTATTATTTATTGTTGGATTCATTCCATTTATTTTAGATAATTCTTATGCTCAAATTTCTTCTGGAGGATTTGGTAACTCTCCGTTTGAAAGAGATTTTGGAGATGTAAAATTTCTAGATGCTTATTTTGGAACAATAGATGAAAAATTTGAGATTGGTGCAGGAGACAAGAATGTACCATTTACTGTAATAATGGCAAATGTAGGAACTCAAGATATTACAGGAATAAGAGGTCAGCTTTCATTACCTTTGGGATTTTCAGCCTCAGATGGGCCTAGTTCCATAATCTATGCAGATGCAGATTCTAATTCTCTTGCTGGAGAAAATTTCCATCTAACATTTTTTGTTGATATAGGTGATTATGTTCAAATTCAACAATATCCTGGTACTGTCAAAGTAGATTATTCCAGATTACGTGAATCTGGAGTTCGTACTGCATTTGAGAATTTTGATTTTAAAGTAACTGGAAAAAGTGTCGTAAATCTACGTGCACTAAACCCATTTCTAACATCTTTACAACAAAATCATGTAACAATTGAAATTTCAAATGACGGAACAGCACCAATTTCAAGTGTAGATGTTGGACTACAAAATACACAAAGTGAAAGAGCATCAACAACTCAATCCATTACAAATGTTGAGAATGTTGTAATTCTAAATACTGATTGGGAAATTGGCGAAATTAATCCAAAATCTAAAAAACTTATTGAACTTGATGTATATGTTCCAGAATCTCTAAAAAGTGACACACTTCGTGCACCTCTTGAAATTACTTATTTTAATGCGCATGGTGATAAACATACTATTTCACGAATTGCTGATTTCTATGTTAAAGGCCTAATTGATTTATCCATCTATAATATTGACGTCATTGAATTATCTGGTACACAAATGGTGATTGGGGAAATAATTAATGAAGGAAATGAAGATGGGTTGTTTGGTTTTGTAACTATTAATCCTCGTGGTGATTCAAATATCCAACACAACACTCAATTTATTGATGAGATTGAAATTGATGCTCCTGTTCCATTTAACATTCCTATTGAATTTGAAGGTGAGCCTAAATATGGAGAGCATGATATCACAATCACTGTACGATACAAAGATAGTATTAGAGATGAACTCTTTCTAAATCATGAGAAAACTATTTCTATTGAAAAACCATCAAATGGTGATGAATCTGGCCCTGACTTAACATTGATTATTATTCCAATTATCTTGGCAATAGGAGCTGGAATTTACATAATACGTAGGCGTAAAAAAACAACCCTAACAAACTAGATTAAATTTTAAATCTAAAAATACAAAAATAATATTGTAAGTTGAGATTAACCATTATTGTATTAATTTTGGTTTTAGCTGTAGGACGTACTATTATTTTTCTAGGTTTTTGTCAAACCAAAATTATGTTGGGATTTCTGAAATCTCTAATCAATATGAAAAACTAAAAAATACAAAGATGACTTAAAGAAAATTAATCTATACCATCAAAAATATTAAAAAATCTAGAACACATAAAAAAATTCTGATGATGTTAATTTAGATCAGATAAATAAAGAAATCAATATAATAAAACAAGTAATTAATGAAAATAAAACAGAACTTGAAGATATAATTCAAAATTTATCACAAATGGAATTTGATACCTAATCTGAAATTCTATATTAAAAAATTTACATAATGTCATACTAAAAATATTATTGAATGTTTATTGGATTTTTTTATTATATATGCTGAATTATTTTCACACCACTCTATTGAATAATTCTACATCTTCTAAATTCATATAGTTTACAAAAAAATCATATTTGTTGGAAACGCATCAAAAACTAACCGTTATTGGAGTAATTTTGTTAGTTACAACGTTTTTGATTAATTACTATCATCAAGAAGATCATCCTGGTGTAGGATTCAATTATGCATATATTACAGGAATTGCAATGTTGACAGTTTTTGCAATTAGTTTTATCATGTTTACAAAAGGTAGACTTGATGCATAGTTTCTTGTTTGTGATTTTGTGTAAATTTATTTCAAAAAATTTAGTCAACATGTCTACAAATAATATAATCTGATTAAGAAATATTTAGAAATGATTAGTGAATTTGACATACTAATTTCTAAAATAAACCCTGAATATTATCTAAATCTAGTTCATTTTTGGTCTTAGCCTGAACAATTCTAGACCGTAAGATTATAAGCAATTACTGGATCTTGCGATTATGCCCGGGGATGAAATTGAAGTCCCAAAGGAATTGCGAGAATTCATGCTAGAAAAAGCAGAAGAAACCATCCTTGGACAAAAAAACGGTGCAGACAAGCAATATCGCTATGGCAATTTGCACATTAGAGAATATCACGATAAATTTCTAGTTCATACTGACAGAGTTGATCCAAGAGAAAATCCAGTAGGACATTTAGTTCATGATGCACCTGAGGTTTTAATCGGTTTGGCATGTGCAGCTTTTACTGGTTTACAAATTGCAAAAAAACTTTGTAGCAAGAAATCATCTTTAGCTTCTGGTATAGTTTTTCCTATTGTTTTTGGATATATGGGATATGTTGGAACAAAAAAAATTAAAAATTATTTGGAGTAAATCTAGTGTCTGCTGTTAGAACAATTCAAATACTTGTCAAACTCTTGCCGTCAGTTTTAGCGTTACGTAAAGATAGAAAGATTTGGATCAATCAAAAGAAAAACGAAATTGATTTAGAACAATTCAGAAAAAATGCCCGTAAGACCCTTGATGCATTCATTTCACTAGGACCTGTCTACATAAAACTAGGTCAGTGGCTTTCTTCAAGAGCTGATATTTTACCTCAACCATATCTGGAAGAGCTTGCAAAACTGCAAGATAGCGTTCCTGTTGCCCCTTTTGATCAAGTAAAACCGATAATTGAAAAAGATCTTGGTCCAATTGATGAAAAATTTGACGAGATAGATACCAATTCTATTTCTGGTGCATCAATAGGTCAAGTCTATCGGGGTTCAATTTCTGACCAGCAAATTGTTATCAAAGTAAAAAGACCAGGCATTGAAAAAATTGTAGCGGAAGACCTCAAAGTTTTAAAAAAAATTCTCCCATTAGCATTAAGGTTTGTTGATCCAAATTTACGTTATTCAGCAAAGGCCATGCTCTCTCAATTCATTGAAACCGTTTATGAGGAGATGGATTATACCATAGAGTCTAAAAATCTTAAAAAAATTAAAAATGACATGAAAGGAAACAATCAAGTAATTGTACCCTCAGTTTTTGATGATTACTCTTCAAAAAATATCCTGACAATGGAATATCTTCCAGGAATCAAAGTTACAGATGTTCAGGCACTAGATGAGAAAGGAATTGACAGAGAACAGCTAGTAATTGACGTTCATAAGGTCTTTTTTACCATGCTTCTCAAACACTCACTTTTTCATGCAGATCCTCATCCTGGAAATATTGCAGTAACTGATGAAGGAAAGCTCATTTTGTATGACTATGGGATGGTTGGAAAGATAAATGATGAGACACGATTCAAACTAATTCGACTTTATCTAGCACTAGTTGAAAAAAATCCCCCAAGAGTTGTTAATGCCATGAGCGATCTTCAAATGCTAATTCCTGGACATAACAGATCAGTAATTGAAAAAGGAATTGAACTTTCTATTCGTGCAATGCATGGAGATAAACCTGATGAAATGGAAGTGCAAAGTTTAATGGAGCTTGCAAATCAAACCATGAGTAAATTTCCATTTATTTTACCAAAGAATTTGGCTTTGTACATGAGAATGGCATCAATAATTGAGGGAATCTACAAAACACATAATGTTGATTTCAAATTTGTCAAAGTTTTAAAAAATATTCTTGAGGAAGAAAATTTGATTCTAGGGGCTTATGTTAAGGAACTAAAGATTTCTTTTGATAGTTTCTCAAAATCAATTGATACTGTACTACGGATTGGACCTGAAATGGAAAAATTCATGGGCGAGTTTCAATTCCACATGAAAAAAAGAAAGCCAGTGGTTTTAATCGGAGGAAGTATCTTTGCCTCTGCAATATTTGTAGGCTCTGCAATTCTTTTTCAGTCTAGTGAATCTGTTGGTTTGGCAGGAATGGTTGGTTCTGGTATTGCTATGGGAATTTCTGTATTGTTTAGGAAATATTAGATTATTACTCTATTGAGATATTTTTTCCCTTTTTTGCAATAGGAATAATTAGTGTCAGAACACCATTTTCGTATTTTGCAGATTCAATTTTTTCTTCACCTTGTTTGATGTCAATTGGTAGTCTAATTTTTTTATCAATAATGTTTGGTCTTTGATTTGAAATTAATGTCTCTGATTCCTTTTCATTAACTTCTTTTTGAGCCTTGATAGAAAGTATGTCTTCACATAAAATTAACTTGATATCTTCTTTGTTAAATCCTGGAATGTCAATTATTACTTTTAGATTATTTTCATCTAGATACATATCAATTGGTGGCAAAACAAATTCATAAAATTCCCTAGATTTATTTCCAATCTCTTTGATTACTTCTTTAACAAGTCCCATTTTATGTTGTGTGCTTAATTTTAAGTTATAAATCTTGATGAGATTTGTTTAATTTTTTTTAAATATGCTTAGTTTAATTTCAAATATTTTTTAAATCCATCTTTTTGTTCTAATAAAATTTAGATACTATATTATATTTTGAACGCGTCCTATTTTCTCACTATTCAATTCCACCTTAATTCCATATGGATGAAAATTATTTAAAGTAAGAATTCTTTTTACTGTACCTTCTGTTAAGTTCCCTGAACGCTGATCATGTTTTTGTATTATCTGTACAATTATTCCAATTTTGATTTTATCTCTTGAAGGTATGACGCCCAATAATGTAACATTTTGATGATTTATTCTAAATCTTTGTTTTTGATAAATCATAAAGTTTTAAGAATTTTTCAAAATGATTTTTTTATTTTATCTATGATTTTGAAAACATTCTCTACAGTAAACTGGTCTGTCTTCTTTTGGTTTAAATGGTATTTGACATTCATTTCCACAATCTCCACAGGTTGCAGTAAACATTTCTCTCGGTCTACTGTCTCTTGAGCCTCTACCGAATCTTGAACCTCTATAATTCCTGCCATAATTGGATCCTCTTCCATATCTAGAGTTACCACGTTCCTGAGGTTTATGATTTTGAAAACATTCTCTACAGTAAACTGGTCTGTCTTCTTTTGGTTTAAATGGTATTTGACATTCATTTCCACAATCTCCACAGGTTGCAGTAAACATTTCTCTTTCTCTATTTCTATCAAAGGACATGTCTTTCTGAAAATTTGTAAAATTGTATTGTAATTAAACTGTTGTAAAACTACTTTTTACTCAAAATTGACCTAAATTCCATTTTCATTTTATATTTTCTAATATTGATTGATCAAAGTAATTTGAAAAATTATGCAAATTTTTTGAAAATTAAAAAATTGATGAAATACTAGTAGATAA
>Ga0224508_10001907_pt1 | contig 18320 bp, 15 predicted proteins | sample SF_Jan12_sed_USG_4_FD_170157 | JGI IMG/M metagenome (GOLD analysis project Ga0224508, IMG submission 170157) | Sediment microbial communities from San Francisco Bay, California, United States - SF_Jan12_sed_USGS_21 | ecosystem: Environmental > Aquatic > Marine > Sediment | place: USA... | reverse complement strand
TGTACGCACCGTGACACTCGAAGCCGTACCGCCAGACGAGCTCGCACGAATCGTCAGCGGTGGGGACCACGTCGTACTCCTCGGCAAATGCCGCGAACAGCGGGACCTGGCCACTGGAGAAGTAGAAGCTCATTCGCCGGCCATCCTCCCAGTCGAAGAAGTACTCCGAGATCGTGCCCGCCCTGCCATCGATGTCGCGAGTCGTGCCGACACCGAACGGCGCCGAAGATGTCCATGTCACCTTCTCGACCGGGATCAGCCAGACGGGCCAGGCATCGGCGTCCTCGAGGCTGCGAAACGTTGCGCTCGCACTGGCCGGTATGGGTTGACGGATCGTCTCTCGCACGGGTGCCGTGTCGAGATAGGTGGCGTCGACGATGCGGTAGTCACGTTTCCTGGGCATGGGCGTCCCCTCGGTGAGGTCAGTGTCAGCGGCTCGGCGCGGTGGAGGTAGTACTCAACGACCAGTTGGTATCGAACCCCGTGGGAGGCGCCGATCCGGACACAGCACCGGGATCGAGCTCGACGGTGTGATTGAAGATGGTGTGCAGCGTCCAGGCCCATCGACCGTGTGGCTGTAGCGCCGTGCGGCCTCGCGGCACGCCTCGATGGCACAGAGCTGGTCGGGAGTGGGTTGGGTCGGCATCGACAAGGCTCCAGGAATCGTTTCTCGCATGCTCGGCGTCGACACGAGCTCACGGCGTCTTGGGTTCGCCGCCGGAGAGCTCGTCACGGAGGACTCGGCGCAAGAGCTTGCCCGTCTCGTTGTACGGGAGCACGTCGAGCACCGCGACACGATCGGGTGCCCGCGATGAGCGGAGGTGCTCGAGCAGATGGGTCTGGACGTCGTCCTCGCCGAGCTCGGCTCCGTCGCGTAGCACGACCGCTACGGCGATCAGCTCACCCCACTGCTCGTCGGGGATGCCGACCGCCGCTGCGTCGCGAACAGCCGGGTGGGCGAGCAGCACATCCTCGATCTCACCGGGCGAGATGTTCTCGCCACCCCGGATGATGATGTCGTCGAGCCGGCCCTCCACGTAGAGGAACCCTTCCGCGTCGAGGAACCCCCCGTCGTTCGTCGGAAGCCAGCCGTCCGGCGTCAGCCTCGAATCGCGGCCGAGGTACTCACCCGAGACCTGCTCGCCGCGAACCCAGATCTCACCGGTCTCACCGGTCGGGACCACCTGGCCTTCGTCGTCGCGGATGCTGATCTCGAGCGAGGGCAGAGGCCGCCCGGCCGACGAGAGCCGGGCCCGGACGTCGGGATCGTCGGATGCCATCGCCTGGCGATGATCATCGGGACCGAGCACCGCGATGGTGGAGCTCGTCTCGGTGAGACCGTAGGCATTGACGAACTTGGCGTGCGGAAGGAGCTCGAGCGCCCGTTCGATGACAGGTCGGGGCATCTTGCTGCCGCCGTACGACAGCGTTCGCATGGCCGGCAACCCGCCCCCGCCGCGGGCATCGAGTCGATCGACGATCCGCGCCAGCATGGTCGGGACGACCATGGCATGGGTGATCGCCTCTCCTCGCGCCAGGTCGATCCACGCGTCGGCGTCGAAGTCCGGGAGCTGCAGAATGCGCCGACCGGCGTAGACCGAGCTGCAGAGCGCCGCCATGCCGGCAATGTGGTACGGCGGCACGGAGACGAGCGTGGCCTCGTCCTCGCCGGCGCCCATGAACTCGACCGAACCCAGGATGTAGGAGACCAGGTGCCGGTGACGCAGGACAGCGGCCTTCGGCGCGCCCGTCGTCCCCGAGGTGTAGAGCAGGATCGCGATGTCCTCGGGATCCATGCCCCATGCCGGGTCCGGTGCCTCACCCCGGTGGAGGCTCTGGAGGAACGCCCCACGTTCGACGGTCTCGAGCCCCTCGACATCCCCGAGCGCCGCCGCGGTCCGTTCGTTCACGATCACGAGTCCGGGGGCGATCTGCCCGGCGAGAGACTGCAGCTCGCCCGAGGTGAGCCGGTAGTTCATGGGAACGAACGGTTTCCCCGCCCATGCCGCGCCGAAGAGCGCGATCGGCAACGCCGGACTCGAGACATCGATGAGGCCGACCCGCTCGACACCCGCTTCTGCGATGCGGGCTGACGCCGCGCCTGCACGCTCGAACAGTTCCTGGTAGGTGAGTCCCGAGCCGTCCGTACGGCCGATCGCGACCCGGTCGCCGAAGCCACGGGCCGCCATCTCGAGCAACATCATCACGTTCACGGAGCACTCACGTTGCGTCGATTGCGGTCATGTCAGCCCCATGAGTACACCTCGGCGGGAACACCATCGACATACCCTAACCACCGAGAAATCCGGCCACCGGAGGGCCGGCGGGATAACTTGACAGTGACGTCGACAAGATGCGCAAGGGATCCACGGTGCCCGACAGACAAGCTGCTCCCCTGGAGCCCAACCTCCGACAGCCCGCACCGGCGCTGGGGCCTCGAGCCCAGCGCACCATCGAGAGCATCCTCGACGCCACCCGCGAGATCTTCCTGACTCGCGGCTACGGCGGAACCTCGATCAACGAGATCACGAGACAGGCCGGGGTGTCCCGGGCGTCCTTCTACACCTACTTCCCGTCGAAGCGCGACGTCCTCCTCTCGCTGGGGAGTGGCGCGACCAAGGCGGCGCGCGCCGCGATCGCCGGCCTCGACGATCTGCCGGCCGACTGGACCGTCGACGACCTCGAGTCGTGGCTGAGCGAGAGCCTCCGCTTCCTCGACACCCATGGCGCCTTCGGCTTGGCGTGGAGCCAGGCCGCGTACGAGGACCCCGAGCTCCGCGAGGCCGGCATGCGCACCCACTTGCGCACGTGCGCGATGTTCGGCGCCAGGCTCAACGCGATCCGTGTCGACCCACTGGCCGAGGACACGCACCTGGGCCTCATGGTCTTCAGCATGCTCGAGCGCACGTGGACCCAACAGAAGCTCTACGAGCCCACCGTCGAGGTCGACGACGTCGTCCGCGCCGGGGCGCGACTCCTCGAGAAGCTCCTCCGGTGAACCTCGATCCATCCGCCGTACCTCCGGTGCTTCGACTCGAGCCGATCGGCGAACGTCGTTACGCCGTGCAGAACGAGGGTGACGCGACGACCCGCAACGTGGTGTTCGGCGGCCAGCTCCTTGCCCAGACGATCATGGCAGCCGCTGCGCACAGCCCCGACAAGACCGTCAAGACCATCAGCATCATCTTCGCCCGATCCGGTCGCGTCGACGCACCGACCGAGATCGACGTCGAGACCTTTCACAGCGGCCGCACGTTCGCGAGCCACACCATCAGCGCCTGGCAGGGGGACCGCCTGTGCTCACGCGCGCTCGTCCTGACCCACGCGCACGAGCCTGACCTCATCACCCACCAGTCGGACATGCCCGTGCTCGCTCCCGCCCACGGCGAACCGGTGAGCGACAATGCCGCATTTCCGGGCGCCGAGTACGTGATCGCCGACGGTGTCGACCTGATCGACAGCTCGGCCCCGATCGGACCAGCCGAGCTCGCTGTCTGGTACAGGAGCCCCCAGACCCCTGACCATCCGCTCGTCAACCAGGCGGTTCTGGCCTGGGGTACCGATGGATTCCTCATCGGTACCGCCATGCGTCCCCATGCCGGCGTCGGCTACGACCGGGCCCACCTCGACCTGTCGACCGGGGTCATCGGCCACACGCTCACCTTCCACCGCCCGTTCTCGATGCGGGACTGGGTCCTCATGAGCCACGAATCGCCCTTCGCCGGTGGAGGACGAAGCTACGGCCGGTGCCACATCCACGACACCACCGGCACGCTGGTGGCCAGTTACGTCCAGGACAACATGATTCGCGAGATGCCGGCCGGCATGGAGCACAAACGGATGTGAGCGGAGCGAGCGGCGCCTCCTACTGGTCCTTCAGGTTCTCCTTCAGCTCGTCGAGCTTCATCAGGACCGGGTAGCCGCCCACGCTGATCGCGTTGCCGTGGCCGACACTGTGGATGTCGAACACCGATTGCAGGGCCGAGAAGTAGCCCTGGACATCGAGGGTCTGGTTCACCGCCCGTTTTGCCTGGGCCAGGCCGAACGCATTGTGCTGTGCGATCTCGGCCGCGAGCTCCTGGGTGCGGGCCCACAGCTCGTCTCGGGGGACGACCTCACGTACGAGTCCGATGCGGTGGGCCTCGTCGGCGAACATGGGCCGTTGGGTGAACAACATGTCCTTGGCTCGGCGAGCCCCGAGCTCCCAGGTGTGGCCGTGATACTCGACGCCACCGATGGCCATCAACACCACCGGGTCCGAGATCTGCATGTCGTCGGCGGCGACCAGGAGATCGAGGGGCCAGATGAGGTTGAGCGCCCCGGCGATGGCTTTGCCCTGGATGGCCCCGATGGTCGGTTTGGGGATGTTCCGCCAGTTCCATGAGTAGTTGAGGTACTTCCGAGCCTCCCAGCGGTACATCTTGTGGTAGTGCCAGCTGCCGTCCGGCTCCTGGAGCTGCACCGAGTCCTCGGGGTCGCTGGTGTCGAGGTCGTGTCCGGCCGAGAAGTGCTTGCCCCGGGCCCGCAACACGATGACCCTCACGTCATCGTCGTATTCCGCGGTGCGGAACCGGTGGTCGAGCTCGTCGAGCAGCCGTTCGTTCTGGGCGTTGGCCTTGTCGGGCCGGGCCAGCGTGATGGTGCCGACGTGATCGGCCACCTCGTACTCGATGTATTTGAACTCGTCCATGAGGTCAGTCTCCTTGCATGATCATCAGCCGTCGGTCTCCCAGAGCGAGCACAGTTCCTCGGACGTGGTGATGGTGGTGATGAGCGAGAGTGTGTGGTCGATGACAGCATCGGCGTAGTCGGCAGGCACACCGGCGACGGCATCGCGGACGAGGACGACCTGGTAGCCGAGATCCACCGCGTTGAGGCACAACCCCAGCATGCCGAGGTTCACCGACACTCCTACGGCGACGACCGTCGTGGTTCCGATGTTGCGCAGTATCTGATCGAGCGAGGTCGAGATGAACGGGGTCATGCCATGCATGCGAGACACGACGATGTCGGCCGGCTCGGGGCCGAGCTCCGGCACGAGCTGTGCTCCGGGGCCTCCGATCTCGGTCGGCGCGATTCCCTGCTCGCGGCGCAGCTTCTCGCCGAGGGCGAACAGCTTGCAGTTCTCGGTGGCGCCGAGGCCGTCGGCGCGATGTTCGACGACACAATGCACGACCCGAGAACCGATGGCTCGGGCTGCGTCACATACGCTGGCGGCGGCGGGAACGATGCCCGCCTCCGATACGCGCTCCACCAGAGCCGGCAACAGTGCGTCGGGGCCGACCACACCGCTCTGCAGCTCCATGGTGACAACGGCCGTTCTGGTGGGATCAACCAGGGCGCGAAGGCGTTCCAGACGTTTGGTTTCGCGCTCCGCCTGGATCTTCATGTGCTCCCATTCGAGGACGCGGCGGCTGCGGTGACGCGCTGGGTTCCGACGCGAAGATCCTTGAAGGGCACATCGCGATCGATCTGGGGTTCCTTGGGCAGGCCCAGGATCCGCTCGCCGATCAGGTTCATCTGGATCTGCTCGGCGCCACCCTGGATGCCGTGGCATGGCGCGGTGAGAATGCTGTCGGAGACGTCGGTGCAGTCGAGAAGGGCGGCGGCCCCGGCGATGTCGCCGATGAGATCGCGGTAGAGCCGCACGAGGCGCACCGCACCCAGATACACGACCGACGTCTCCGTACCGACCTCCGAGGTCGACACCAGTGCTCGCAGCTGAGTGAGGCGCAGCGACTCGCCGAACGCATGGAGGTGAGCGATGCGTTGTCGGATGACGGGATCGTCGAGTCGACCATGTTCGCGCGCCAGGGCCAGCAGGCTGTCGAGGTCGGAGATCGGCAGGCGATTGGCAGTCCGCTCGTCGTCGGCCTCGAGCATCACCTGACCCGCGGGACGATCGAGGTAGCCCGCGCGCTCCCCACCATGGACCTGTTTCAGGACACCGTCACCGCCGCCAGGGTGGCTCGCCCGCTCGTGGGTCAACACATGCAATGCGACAGCCCAGCCCTGGTTGGGCTCGCCGATGCGATCAGCGTCCGATACCCGGGCATCGGTGAAGAATGCCTCGTTGAACTCGGCCGACCCGTTCATCTGCTTGATGGGCCGGATCTCGATGCCGGGCTGATGCACATCGACGATGAAGAAGCCGATGCCTCTGTGCTTCGGCACGTCGACGTCGGTGCGCGCGACGAGCAGGGCCTTGTCGGACTCCATTGTCCCGGAGTTCCAGACCTTCTGACCGTTGACGATCCACTCGTCACCATCACGCACCGCCCTGGTCTGCACGGACGCCAGATCGGAGCCGGCGCCGGGCTCGCTGAAGAACTGTGCCCAACCCTCGAGCCCACGAGCGATCGAGGGCAACCACCGTCGGCGCTGCTCCGCGGTGCCATAGGCGAAGACGATCGGCGCACCCATCGTCGGTGCGGCTCCGCCGGGCGGGCCGAGAACACCGGCCGCCACCATCTCCTGCACCACGACGGCCGATGCGGCGTGGGTCATGCCGAGGCCGCCGTGGTCCGCGGGCCAGTGGGGGAATCCCCAGCCCGACGCGGCCAACCGCTCCCACCATTCGCGGGTGCTCATCTCGGGGTCCCAGTTCTGGTCCAACCAACCGCGGACTTCCGCTCGTAGCGACGATGTCTCCCGAGCTTCGCGGGTCTGGTTCTCGGTCATCGATGACCCCTACGGTGTGATTCGAGCCCTGATCGCCCTACCGGCGCCGGGCCAAGTTGACTACACTGTCAAGAGCTTAGTTCTGTACGGCCAGGAGAACACTATGAGCGACCGTCTCGGCTTCCCGGTCTTCGACGCCGACAACCATCTCTACGAGACCCGGGATGCCATGACCCGGTACCTGCCCGACGAACACCGCGGGGCCATCGACTACGTCGACGTACACGGTCGTACCAAGATCGTCGTACGCGGTCACATCACCGACTACATCCCCAACCCCACCTTCGACCGCGTCGGTCGCCCCGGGGCCCAGGAGGAGTACTTCAAGGTCGGCAACCCCGACGGCAAGTCGACTCGCGAGATCATCGGACGCGGCATCGATTGCCCCGACGCCTACCGTCATGCCGAGCCGCGGCTGCAGCTTCTCGACGAGCAGGGCATCGACTACGCGCTCATCATCCCGACGCTGGCGAGCCTCGTCGAAGAGCGCATGCGCGACGACCCCGATCTGTGTGCGTCGGTGATCCACTCGCTCAACCGGTGGATGACCGACGAGTGGCCCTTCACCTTCGAGGGGCGGCTGTTCTCCACGCCGGTGATCACGCCGGGTGTGGTCGACAAGGCCATCGCCGAGCTCGAGTACGTCCTCGCGCATGGCGCCCGCATCATTCTCATGCGGCCGGCACCAGCGTGGGGGTATCAGGGTCCCCGATCCTTCGGTCTCCCGGAATTCGATCCGTTCTGGGCTCGGGTGCAAGAAGCCGGCATCGTCACCCTCATCCATGCGTCCGACACGGGCTACACCCGGCACTGGAACGAATGGCAGGGAGCCAAGGACGAGATGCAGGCCTTCGGCGAGGCGAGCCCGTTCATGCACGCCATGGCGCAGACCCATCGCGACATCCAGGACGCCGTCGCCTCGCTCATCTGCCATGGCACCGTCGAGCGGTTTCCGGGACTGAAGTTCGCCCTGGTCGAGAACGGCGGCGGCTGGGTGCCGGGCATGTTGAGCTGGCTCGACCACACCTGGCGCGACATGCCCCACAACTTCCACGAGAAGCCCTCGGACACCTTCAAGCGGAACTTCTGGCAGCATCCGTTCCATGAGGAGGACCCGCGCGGGCTCATCGAGCTGCTGGGCGCCGACAACGTGATCTTCGGCTCCGACTACCCCCATGTCGAGGGCATGGCCGATCCGCTCTCGTATCGCGACGAGCTCGTCGGTATCCCCGAGGAAGACGTCAGGAAGGTCATGGGCGCCAACATGATGAAGCTGATGGGCGTCGCCGCGTGAGCCGGTTCCCCTGAGGGGCTCACATGGTTCGGGACATTCGAGCGCTCGATGCCGACCAGCACTGGCCCGCATTCGAGAACATCTGGACCGGACTGCTGTCGTACCGGTATCTGAACAAGACGAACCCCATTCTCGATTCCGGCTTGGACGAGGACGAGCTCGAGTCGATGCCGATCCGCCACGACATGCGAAACAGCCACGGCGGGATCATGGCCGCGCCGCTCGCCATCTGCTGCCCGGAGCCGTGGTGGAACGATGACGCCGTCATCCCCGCCCCGGTCATCGCATCGACGCAGATCCTCGATGACGCCCGCGGCGTCGACAGGGTCGAGGTCGTGCGCGATGTCGTGACCATCGGGCCCGAGATGGGTTTCACACGGTCGAAGATCGTCGACGCGGCCGATCACCACCGGGTCATCGCCGTCAGCGCGGGTATGGGCGTGAGCCTCGGAGACGCGCCCGAGGGCTTCCAGCGGGTCGAGAACCCGCCCATTCCCGTCGAGGACTCACCCGACCTCCCCCCGCTTCACGAGGTGTTCGGCGCAACCAAGGGCGACGACGGCAGCTGGCGCCTCCCCCGGCTTCGCGCGGAGCTCTCGGCTCCCCACGCCGCGCTCCACGTCGGCCCCATTCACATCGTCTTCGACATCACAGCTCATGAGCTGGCGGCAGATCTGGCCGGCACGGACCGGGTCCAGGTCGAGAATTGGTTCGTGATGTTCGCGAAGCCGGGGCGGGTCGGACCGTTCCGAGTGGAGGCCACGACGATCGAGGGCGCCAGTGGGCGAATCAACGTGGACCTGACCCTCCACGACGAGGGCGAGGGCGACCGCGTCATCACCACGGGCTCAGCGGTGTTCGGCCGGCTCTGACTCGGCCTCCACCCGGTCGACAGCCCGGCCTCAGAGCGAGACGACGGCCAGCCCGAGCTGGCCGGCCAGCGCGTACAGGTCGCCTCGCACGTCGCCGTAGCCGATGCCGTAGTGGTGTTCCAGACCCTCTCCCATCACGGTGGCGAGCACGTCACCCGCGGGTCGATCGAAGCGGAGCACTCCCGCGGTCCCGGCGAACGCCAGCGGTGCCCGCAGCATCTCCCCACCACCGACCACGAGGCGGTGCACGCCGGCCGATCGACTGAACCTCGCGATCGTCACCCGTCCCGGTTCGAGCGGGAACTCGTTGAGCAGGGGCTTTCTCCGGTTGCCGTGCACGGTCGCCTTGCGCACCGCCTCGGGATCCGCGAGCGAGAACGGCGCGAGCCCACAGTGCCAGAAGACCCCCGTGTCGTCGACGCGGTCGATGTCGACGAGGTCGGCGACGAAGGCGGGGCGTTCGGTGAGCCACTGCAGAACCAGACCGGTGACCCCGCCGTAGGCGTCGGCCTCACAGCACGCCGGCACCCCCTTGTCGGCGAGCATCGCCTGTGGTGTGCACGCGGCTGCGCCGAGCTCGGTGAAACACTCCGGCCAGCACCGGGTTGCAACTGCGCTCCATCCTCGGTCGGCGACGAGACCACGCAGGCCCAGGTGCAATCGCAGGCTCTGGTCGAGTGCGTCCTGGTCGAGGTCGTCGAGCCCCTCGAGCTCGACGGCGACATCTCGACGCAGGGAGTCGAGATCGGCGGCGGAAGCGGCGCGCGCGCCGTCGAAGAGTCGATCCAACCCCAGCGGCTCGGCCGTGACCCCGGTGACGGACGCGAGCTCGTCCCGGTCGTAGCCGCACGGCTCGAAGCCCACCGGATGGTCGCCGACCACGCCGATCGTCGCCTCGGCGAGACGCTCCCGGACCTCGCCCGCACGGCGCCGCGCGTCCGGGCCGGGCTCGACGGTCGGAGCTGGTGACGGGGGTGGCGGCTGCGTATCGTCGAGCCCGCCCCGCAGCTCGTCGAGCGCCGCCGGATCGGATGGGTGGCGGTAGAGCCACCGGTATGGCCGGCGCTCCCGCTTCAGGGCGAAGCCCGCGAGGTTGATGCCGCACAACGAGTTGATGCGTAGTCGGCCCCCCGTGCGATCTTCGGGAAAGGCCCAGAACACGAGCGGTGCGTCGGTCGTCCGGGCCAACGCGAGCGCCAGACTCGAGTCGGCGAAGCTGGCCTGCAGCACGACGATGGCATCGAGGTCGGCACCGATCCACGCCGAGGCCGCATCGCCGATCGTGTCAGCGTCGAGCAGGAGCGCAGGTGACCCGATCAGCGCGGCGCCCGAGCGGCCGAGCACCTCGAAGGCGGCGTCGGCCATCTCCTGGGCCAGACCGACGTCGAAGGTCGGCCTGGCGATCGCGGCGACGGCGACGCGCATCACTCGGCCTCCTCGGCATGCAGTCTCATCGGTCACGCTCCGCGAGGAAGGCGTCGACATCCGGACGGCCCGGTATTCCGGCTCTCCCCCCGGGACGCGTGCACTTGAGGGCCGCGGCCGCCGACGCGAATCGCACAGCCTGCTCGACCGACCGGCCTTCGACGATGGCGAGGGCGAAGGCCCCGTGGAAGACGTCGCCGGCGCCCAGGGTGTCGACGACATCGACCGCTGAGGCCGGCCGGTGGCGGACTGCGCCGCCATCGAGCCAGTAGACCCCATCGTCGCCGGCGGTCGTGGCCACCCACGCGTCGGTGTGCTCGCTGGCGCGGCGGATCGCCTCCTCGGCGTCGGCAGCGCCGGTGAATGCCGTCAGTGTCGGGAGCGAGAAGATGACGTGAGTGGCCGCGGCCAGGATTGCCGCGCCGCGGTTCACGGACGGATTGTGGTCGCAGTCGACGATTGCCGGAATCCCGGCGGCGCGTGCTGCGACGAGAGCCGGCACGGCGCCGTCGGGCCAGCGCATGTCGGTGAGCACGGCATCGGTGCCGGCGAGCTCATGTGGTTCGACGGGGTGGCCCTCGTCGAACAGCTCGGGGCTCGCGTGGTTCACGATCAGGCGCTCACCCGCCGCGTCGACCAGCACGGCCGAGAGCGGGGAGGCGGCGCCCACCACCCTGCGGACAGCGGCGACGTCGACGCCCCGAGCTTCGAGACCGGCCACGATCCGGTCGCCGGTCGGATCGTCGCCGACACATCCGATGAACGCGGCCTCGCCACCGAGCGCGGTCACGGTGACCGATGCATTGGCGGCGACTCCGCCGCCGACCTCACGGCGCGTTGCGGCGCGGTACTTGCCGGGCTCCGTCGGATGGGTGTCGACGCGGAACACCAGGTCGAGGACGGCGATCCCGACGCAGGTCACATGGGGCATGTCAATCGCTACTCGCCCGCGAACTTCGGCGTCCGCCGTTCGGCCATTGCCCGGTTGCCCTCGGCGAAGTCGGCCGTGGCCCGGAGCCGTTCCTGTTCGACCAGCTCGTGATCGGTTGCCGCTCGAACCCGCTCGGCGAGATCGCCCCGCAGTGTTGCCCGGATGGACCGGATCGCCAGTGGCGCCGAGATGGCGATCTCGCGCGCAAGATCGCGGGCAATGGACCGGAGGTCGTCCAGCGAACCAAGCTCGTCGGCGAGCCCGAGGTCGACAGCCTCGTCGCCCTTCACCCGCCGACCGGTGTACAGCAGCTCGGCGGCGGCCTGCTCTCCGACCAACCGAGGCAGGGTCACGCTCAACCCGAAACCCTGATGGAACCCGAGACGGGCGAAGTTGGCGCTGAATCGCGCCTCGGGTGCGGCGATGCGGAAGTCAGCGGCGAGCGCGAGGCCGAGGCCACCACCGATCGCGGCTCCGTGAACCGCGGCCACTACCGGGGTCTCGGTACGGAAGATCCGCACGGCTGCGGCATAGAGCTCCCCGGTGGTGTAGGCGTTGCCGCCACCGCTCAGGTCGGCACCGGCGCAGAAGTGTTTCCCTTCGGCGCACAACACCGCCGCCCGGCACCGGGGCTCACGATCGAGCGCTTCCAGGGCGTCGGCGATGCCGCCGATCAGCTCCAGCGAGAAGAAGTTGTTCGGCGGTCGTCGCATCTCGATCGTGGCCACGTGATCGTCGCCGATGTCGATGCGCAGTGCAGGCTCGGACATGGTGTCGAACCGATCAGTCGTCGAAGAGCGAGGGTGGGAAGCCGCCCTTGCTCACCGGGCTCCACCGGGTCGGCTCGATCATGATCAGGCACTTGCCCTGGTCGGCCATGGCCTGACGGTACTCGTCCCAGTCGGGGTGCTCGCCGGAGATGCAGCGGTAGTACTCGACGAATCCGTCGGCGGCCTCGGGCATGTCGAGCACCTCGGCGGTGCCGTCGATCTGCACCCATTGGTCGTTGAACTCCTCGCCCATGACCGCCACCGACACCAGCGGGTTCCGGCGGGCGTTCCTGGCCTTGACCCGCTCCGGGTAGGTCGCGATCGCCAGCTCTCCCGCGGCTGTCATCCCGCCGGTCACCAGGCTCATCTGTGGCCTACCATCGGCCCGGGTGGTCGCCAGGATCCAGCGATGTCTGTCGCCGACGAATGCGGCGAGGCCTTCGAGGTCGACCTCGATGTCGCTCGACGTGTACCGGGCACGGGGATCGTCCTTGGGGATCTTCTTCACCAGGCGGACTCTAGACTTCCACGACACCGACGGGCCGAGGATCGCTCATGAGATATGTGAAGCTCGGCAACACCGGCCTCGAGGTGTCGAGGATCTGTCTGGGGTGCATGAGCTTCGGGGACCCGGCCGCCGGGACACACGAGTGGTCCCTCGACGAAGCCGCCAGCCGTCCCTTCATCCAGCGGGCCGTCGAGGCCGGCGTCAACTTCTTCGACACCGCCAACGGGTACTCGTTGGGCTCGAGCGAGGAGATCGTGGGACGTGCCCTGCGCGACTTCGCCATCCGCGACGAGGTGGTGGTGGCCAGCAAGGTCTACTTCCCGATGCGTGAGGGACGAAACTCGATGGGCCTGTCGCGCAAGGCGATCATGACCGAGGTCGATGCAAGCCTGCGCCGGCTCGGCACGGACTACATCGACCTCTACCAGATCCACCGTTGGGACGGTCGCACGCCGATCGAGGAGACCATGGAGGCGCTCCACGATGTCGTGACGTCGGGCAAGGCGCGCTATGTCGGTGCGTCGTCGATGTTCGCCTGGCAGTTCAGCAAGGCGCTCTACACGAGCGAGCTACGGGGCTGGACGAAGTTTGTCAGCATGCAGAACCACTACAACCTTCTCAACCGCGAGGAGGAGCGCGAGATGATGCCGCTCTGCGCCGATCAGGGGATCGGGGTGATCCCGTGGAGTCCCCTGGCACGCGGTCGGCTGGCGCGTGACTGGGACGAGACGACCGAGCGGTCGACGACCGATGAGCTCGGGAAGGGGCTGTACGACATCGCCGCGAGCGATCGGGTGATCGTCGAGCGGGTCGGGGAGGTCGCCGCGGCGCGAGGTGTGCCCCGCGCGCAGGTGGCGCTGGCGTGGATGCTGTCGAAGCCGTTCATCACCGCGCCGATCGTGGGGGCAACGAAACCGCACCACATCGACGACGCAGTCGCCGCGGTCGACCTCAGCCTCTCGGCCGATGAGATCGCGCTGCTCGAGGAGCCCTATACCCCCCACCCGGTCGTCGGCTTCCGCTGACCGGCCGGCAGCCTCACGCCATACCCACGTTCGGGTCGAGCGCGCGTTCGTCGACGACTTTCCGCCGGAGCATCACGAGGAGGCTGGCGATCGAGACGACCGAGAGGGGGCCGACCACCGCCATTGCGAGGACTCGGGTCAACGACGTGTGCCTGACGTTCGAGAAGCCCATGTCGATGGTGACACCCGAGCCGGGCTCGGGCGCGATCGACTCGTCGGGAGGCCGATCGCCGATCGGTCCGTCTGGGCCCAGTTCGAAGACACGGGAGCGAACGCCGTGCTCGTCGGCGTCGGCTCGGCGTTCGGGCGCGCCCGGGCCGGTCGCCCGGCTCCTCCCGTCGAGCGGCCCGTCGACGCCGAACTGCGACGAGGGGATCTCGATCAGATACGTGCCGTCGCGCACGTACGGGAACACATACGACCCGTTGCGGTCGGTCTCGGTGACCGCGATCTCGTTGTCGTGCAGATCCATGAGGCGAACGACGACACGTGCACCCACCGAAACCTCGGCGTCCTCGCCCGGCCCGACATCGAACGTGCCGGATGCGTCCTCGTCGAGCCAGAGTGCGCCGGCGACGCGATGGACGCTGGTCGTGGCGATGTCGTGATCGTCCTCGTCGGGCTTGCTGAGGTTGTCGTCGACCGCCGACTCGTCCGCAGCGAGACGTTCGACGAGTGGATCGGCGTGCGGCCCGATGATGACGTCGTCGGGTACGGAGTCGTCGTCGTCCCCGGAGTCGTCGCTGACCTCGACCGCGTTGACGAAGGGCGACAGTCCGATGTCGTCGATCTCGACGACCAGCTCCAGGGAGCGGGACTCGCCCGGCTCGAGCGACTCCTCGACCGGGATCGACCAGGTCACGAGACCGGTACCCGGCGAGCCCGCCGTGCCACCGTGGCTGGCCCGAACGAACGACGTGCCGTCAGGAACCCGATCGGTGATGACCAATGCGCCCGACGGCTCGCTGCCCTGGTTGCGAACCACGATGTCGTAGGTGAGCAGGCCGGTCTCGGTTCCCAGATCGACCGGCGTCGTGGTGATGGCGAGGTCGTACTGATCGACGAGACCGATGTCGAACGAGTGGTCGACCGAGCCCTCTCGTTCGGGCGTCGAGGAATCGTCGCCCGCCACCATGAGGACCGTCGCCAGTCCGGAGAACGGTGTGCCGTGTTCCCCGATCACCGCGTCGCTGTCGAGGTCGGGGTCGGCGATGGCGTAGGGCACGGTGGGTCGGAGGCCGGTGTGGGGACCGTCGGGGCTCAGGACCCCGTCCTCGAAGTTCGACCTGGCGACGGTCGCCACATAGGTCTGCCCCGCCGTCAGCCCGCCGTCGACGTTGCCTTCGTCGAAGAGGTACACGCCGATCGCGTCCGTGGTGGTCGACCCGATGACCTGCCCATCGGCGTTCCTGATCTCGACGTCCACCCCCGCGATCGGCTGCTCGGCCGGGTCCTGGCGTCCGCTCGCGTCGGCGTCGCGCCAGATGACGCCGCCGAGCTGTACCGGCGCACCACCGCAGCGAACGGCGATGTCGCCGATGCCGGACGCCTTCTCGAACGTGTATTCGGGCGCGGCGTTGCGACCGTCGTAGAGACGAACACCCTTGACCCAGTCCCCACTGGCGTTGTCGTGCCATGCGATCCCGCCCGAGCGCCATGCATCGTCGTCGGGGATCGGATTCATCTGACTGGCGACAATGGAGGACCGGCCGGGAATCTGCGCGACCGAACCGAGAGCAGTCTCACCGTGCCATCCGAAGTACTCGCCTCGGAAGAACTCGACGCCGTCGCCGAATCCACCGGCGCAGCCGACCGATCCCTCGATCACCCAGCCATCGTCGGCTGGACACGCTCGCTGGATGTCACCGGCGGAAACCGTCTCGGTCACCCCACGATTCTCTCCGTCCCACGACGGAATGGCGGAATCCGGGGCCGTCTGGTGGCCCCATCGGTCTCCGAGGGCGACGATCATCAGACCGTCGGCGTCGATCGCGATGTCGGTCACGGCGGGCTGCGGGTACGACACGGCGTCATGGTCCCGGTCGAAGGGGTAGAAGGGGACCCACGGATGCCAGGCCGCGTCGTTGGAGATGAGGCCGTTGCTCTGTGTGATGCCGCGGCTCGCGGCAAGTGGCCAGGCCAGCCGCTGTCGGAACCCGAGGTCCGAGTAGTCGTAGACGTAGCCGACGAGCTGGGTGGGGTCACCGGCGGGCTCCCCCGGTGGCGCCACATCGCGGACCGGGAAGTCGTCGATCTCGACGGTCGACTCGGCCGAGCACACCACACCGACCAGCAGCTCGTCGTCGGGTCCCCACCCGAGCCCGAACGCCCGCAGATCACCGAAACGATCGGACGTGGTGACACCGCAGTCCCCGAGGCCGAGCGCTGGTCCGTCGATCGGCGTCCTCGACACGATGCTCCCGTCGGCGACGTCGACCGCGACGAGATCTCGCCGACCGAGATCGACCACATACAGCATCGAGCCGTCGGGCGAGAGCTCGAGATCGCCGAGTCCGGCCGTGTAGACGGCGTCCATGGCGAGGAGATCGTCCCGATAGCCGTCGGGATCATCGATCACGCCGTGCGGATTCTGTGCCTCGGGGTCGATGACGGTCAGAACTTCGGGGGACTCGTCCTCCCTGATCCGGTAGATGACGGTCGGGTTGCCCTCCGGATTCAGCCGCGACGTCGAACGGGCGTGGCGCTTGACGAAGCTCGCGGCGTAGACGGTGCCGTTGCCGTCGACCGCCTGTCCGTACACGGTGCCGACATCGCCGACGGTGGCGATCGGACGGTAGAGCGGCTCCATCCAGTCGGCAGGCCCGTCGGCGTCCGATGCCGCGTTGTCGGTCGCCGCGCTCGACAGGCCGAGAATCGCCGTCATGTCGTCGTGGCCGTCGGCGCTACCGACCACATAACACGACGTCACGAGCTCGGGTTGGTCGGCGCAGTAGCCATCGACCGCGTACAAGCCGAGGTTGCCATTGGTTCCTGTCCCGCAATCGCCCGGTTCCGAGACGAACTGGACGGTCGTGCCGCTGTCTGCGCCGACACGCGACGGTGCATGGCCCGCGGGAGGAGAGAACTGGATGCGAATCGGGTACTGGCCTGGATCGAGGTGGAGGCTCCAGGTCCCGTCTGTCGTCGACGCCGTCTCGAACGTCGCGCCGCCGGCATCGACGACGGTCACCTCCACACCGACGAGAGCAGGCTCCGTCCCGTCGATGTCGTCGTCGAGAACGCCGGCGCCGATTCGGTTGCCATCGGCGTCGCCGTCATAGAAGACGATCCCGCCACACTCAGCGTCGTTCTCGTGCGCACCGGCCGGGGCCGCGCCGAGTGGCGCCGCGCCCGTGGCCAGGCAAACGATGGCGGCGATGACAGCCCAGCGAGGTCCGTACGTTGTGCTCATGGCAGGATCCGGGACGCGGGTGACACATCACCGGTGATCTGTCATCGACCCAGCGGGCCCGAACCTTGACCGCGAGCCAAGAACCGACTGTGGAGGACACCCATGACGACGAACACCGCTTCTCCGATCGGTGGGCTCATGACCGCCGCCGACTCCATGAGCCCGACCGAGCTGGTGGATCACGCGAGGCGCCTCGAGCAGCTCGGTTACCCCTCGGTGTGGCTCACCGACGTGTTCGGCCGCGACGTATACGTGACCGCCGCCCACCTCCTCGCCAACACCGACACCATCGATGTCGCCAGCAGCATCTACATCGCCGCTCACGGTCCGAAGATGATGGCGGTTGCCGCCGAGGTCGCCGACGGAGCCAACACCTACATGCAGCCGCCCGAACACAGCCGGCAGTCTCGGGCCACGCTCGGCCCGGACAAGGCCCTGAATGTGGTCCTGCCGAGCTGCCTCACGACCGACCCGGAGCAGGGCGCACCGCGGGTCGTCGAGCGCTGTCCATCTACCTGCCGGTCCCCGCCTACCAGCGCCAGTGGGCCAACAACGGGTTCACCGAAGAGGACTGGAGCTCCGGCGGCAGCGATCGCCTGGCCGCTGCGTTCAACGTCGTCCAGTCACGCACCTGTCCACCGTAGATCACGCGGTGCAGAGTCGTCGGTCCCTGGTTTCGAAACGAGAAGGAGGCCAGTATGGCGAAAGTGGGTGACCTCCCGACAGGCGCAGACACCGTTCCCGAGCGATTGATGGCCGACGTCCCGTCACCACTGCGCCACTCGCGCGTCCGGTTCTTCGACGACAGTGACGGGCTCTTGGTGGCGAAGACCGTGGGCGAGCTCCAACCGGCGCTCGACGCCGGGCTCCCGCTGGCCGCGTTCACGCTCGCCGGGCCCCGCGAGTATCTCGCCTTTCGCCCCGACCGGCTCTGCGCAGGCATCGTGACCTGCGGGGGGCTGTGCCCCGGGCTCAACGATGTCATTCGTTCCATCGTGTTGACCCTCCACCACCACTACCACGTGCCCGAGATCCTCGGCTTCCGTTACGGATTCGCCGGGGTTGCCGGGAAGGAGCCGGTGCCGATGCGGATGTCACCCGATGTGGTGGACTCCATCCATCGCCAAGGCGGAACCCTGCTCGGGACCTCGCGAGGCCCCCAGGACATCGAGCTCATGCTCGACAATCTCGCTCGTCTCGGTGTCCGTGTCCTGTTCTGTATCGGAGGCGACGGGACGCTCAGGGGGGCGTCGGCGATCGCAGATGCCGCGGCTGCACGCGGCCAACAACTCGGCGTGATCGGCATTCCGAAGACCATCGACAACGACCTCGCATGGGTCGATCAGAGCTTCGGGTTCTCGACCGCGGTCGACGAGGCCAAGCGTGTCATCGAGGCCGCCCA
>Ga0224508_10001906_pt1 | contig 18329 bp, 15 predicted proteins | sample SF_Jan12_sed_USG_4_FD_170157 | JGI IMG/M metagenome (GOLD analysis project Ga0224508, IMG submission 170157) | Sediment microbial communities from San Francisco Bay, California, United States - SF_Jan12_sed_USGS_21 | ecosystem: Environmental > Aquatic > Marine > Sediment | place: USA... | reverse complement strand
TTGGGAACCTACCTCACCATTGAGCCTATCGTATTTGGGATGTGGTATCGAGGTATTCCCGGTCAGTCCTTTGAAGGCATTAACGACAAGGAGGCCATCATTTTTCTGGTTGGCCTCACCGCCGACAATCTTAACATCGGCTATAGTTTTGACTACACCATCTCGGAATTAGGAATAGCCAGTGGAGGAGCTCACGAGATCTCTATCAGCTACCGCTTTCCTCCTGATCCCCGACGTCCCCCTAAGAGCGTGCGCCAAATACCCTGTCCCAAGTTCTGATAATATCGTACCTTTGCATCCCAATACATGATTTCTATGGATGCAGGAATACTCTTGACCATTATTTTGGCCATTTTGGTGGTAAACTACCTTTGGGAGCAGTTTCTGGACTATTTGAACTTATCCCATCAACAAGCACGGGTGCCCAGTCAATTACAGGATTTCGTGGAACCTGAGACCTACCAAAAAACATTGGCTTATCAGAAGGCCAAAACTCATTTTGGTTTCATTACCTCGGGTTTAGGGATGGTACTTATGCTGGTAATTTTGCTAAGCGGTGGTTTCGGCTGGCTGGATCAATGGCTAAGGACCTATATTGAACATCCTATGGTACTAGCACTGGCCTTTTTTGGGGCTTTATTCTTAGTATCCGATATACTGGGAACACCCTTCCAGTGGTACCATACTTTTGTACTTGAGGAGAAATTCGGGTTCAATAAAACCACGGTTAAAACCTTTCTGTTGGACAAGATTAAAGGTTATTTTCTGGCTATTCTTTTAGGAGTACCCTTATTTTCGCTGCTCATGTACACTATTATGCAGCTGGGAGCCAATTTTTGGATCTACTTCCTGGCGGTGATGGCCGTTTTTTCTTTACTGATCAACATGTTTTATACCAGTTGGATCTTGCCGCTGTTCAATAAGCTAACGCCCCTGGAAGATGGAGATCTGAAGCAGGCTATTGAAGGTTATAGTCAGCATGTCAACTTCCCCTTAGACAATATATTCGTGATCGATGGATCCAAACGATCTCAAAAATCCAACGCTTTTTTTTCAGGTTTGGGCAAGAAAAAGAAGATCGTGCTGTACGACACCTTAATAGAAAACCATGACGTTGAAGAGCTGGTATCTATTTTAGCACATGAAGTAGGCCATTACAAGAAGAAGCACATCATCCAAAGTTATGTATTGTCGATATTACAAGCGGCCTTATTGCTATTTATACTTTCGCTGATGCTGAACAATCAGCAGTTGTCCATGGCATTAGGGGGAACACAATGGTCAATGCACTTAAATTTGGTGGCGTTCGGTTTGCTTTACACCCCTGTCAGCAAAGTGCTTGGCGTTCTTTTCAATATTTTAAGTAGGAAGAACGAGTTTGAAGCCGATGCTTATGCAGCTGCCACATCCGATGGAGGTGCGCTAATGCTGGCCCTGAAAAAACTATCGATAAACAATCTCTCCAACTTGTGGCCCCATAAGCTTTTTGTTTTCTTTCACTACTCGCACCCCCCTCTGTTACAAAGACTTAGAGCCTTGGAAAACCTTCAATCCGCTACAAAAAGTCAATATCCTGGATAAAGGGATACTTCATAAGATATTGTAAGGCTTCCTCCAGTGGGAGATCTTCATAGAGTACCTGATGGAGCATAGTGGTAATGGGAGCACGTACCCGATAGTTGTCGGCAAGCCGTTTTGTGATCTTTATGGTGTTTACACCTTCGGCAACCTCATCCATAGACCCCAAAATATGTGGTAAAGTCTCGCCCTGGGCCAGCCTAAAACCCAGAGAGTAATTTCTGCTCAGGCGGCTGGTACAGGTAGCCACCAGGTCTCCCACGCCGGCTAGTCCCAGGAATGCCTTGACATTACCACCCAGGGCCTGTCCCAGGTATATCATCTCCACCATGCCCCGGCTGATCAGTAACCCACGGGTATTTTCTCCATATCCCAAACCACTAAGAGCACCCGCTGCAATCGCGATAATGTTTTTAAGTACTCCACAAAGTTCCACTCCGATAAGGTCGTTGTTGCCGTAAACGCGGAAGCGTTCACTTTTGAGTAGTTGCTGACCCATATCGATCACCTCGTCAAAACGGCTGGCTACTACTGTGGCTGCCGGCTGGTGCTCGTTGATCTCTTTGGCCAGATTAGGTCCCGCCAGACAGCCGATACGTACCACTGAAGTTTCTCTGCGAATCAGCTCACTCATGGTGAAGACCTCTTCTTTTCGTAAAAACTTGACCTCTTCCAGGTTCTGGTCTTCGGGGAGCTCTACCACAAATCCTTTGGTCCCATGGATCAATATGTGATAAGGTTTCAGGAAAGGCCCCACCTTAGTGATCATTTCTCTGAAATTGCCGGAGGGTACCACTGGAAATATAACCTCACATGTTGCTGCTAATTGCTCTAGATCGCCGTGGCCCTTGACCCGTTCGCTTAATGCGATGCCCCTGCTGCTGCCCTTATAGTTTATTTCATCAACTACCTCTGGGTTACGGGCATACATGATCACCGGAACATTCTCCGCCAGAATGTTGGCAACTGCGCAACCGAAACTGCCGGCCCCGATAATGCCCACCGGCTGGTTATATGTATTGTTCGAGGCCATATCCCTGCAAACGATTGTGATAAAAGTACAATAGGTTCAGATCCTGTGAGACGATTAAACCTTGCTTATTTCTTAAGGCCGGCCGTTTCGCATGATAAAGACCTACATTATACAGCCCATGTTCCACCACTTCTTCAATTTTCCCTTTTAAATGCTCCGCAGTATGAAGGGCTCCTTGTTGGTTCATTTCAAAGATCTTGTTACGCAGTGTTGCGCATACCTCCAGGAAATGGGCGTAATCTATTACCAACTCATCGGGCTGTATGCGAAGGAAGTTAAAGAGATCTAGTTTGTTATATCGATTTTTGAGTATCTGAAAGGCCGCAAAAGCTACCAGGTGACTGGAAAATACCCGGTTATTGCGGTGAAATTCCGAAACAATCCGCTCACTGAGCATGCGGGTGTACTCCCCATCCCGTTGATCGTCCTTCTGAATTCTTCCCAAGGATTTAAAATAGTCGGAAGTATCGATCTTATTGCCATCCTGATCAAAGGAAATACCCTGATCGTTCACATAATTGCCCATTACATCCATACCTCTGCCTATGGACACACTAATATCACTGCCCTTGGTAAAAAACTTGAAAAGAAATTTGATGATCTTATAGGAGTTGCTGAATTCGTCATTCTCGACATAATAGCGTTCTTGACCTTGCATCTCCAGGAATTGATTGATAAGTCCAGGTGCTTCCAGTACAAAATGATAGTTGAGCACTACAGGCACTACAAAGATCTTGGCCGCTTCACCCTGGGGATGATTTTCAAAATTGCAGCGCTGAGCTTCCATAACGGTACTTAACAGCCCCATTTTTAACTTTTTCTCGATCATGCCCGATCGAGAACGTGTCCCTCCAGGGAAAAACAAACTATGACAACCGTATTTTAACGCTTCGGTACTGTAGGTTTTAAGGGTTTCCAGGTACACCATGTTCTTTTTCCGGCGGTCCACTTTGTAAGCCCCCAAACTGTTCATGAAATAGGCAAAGATCCCGATGTTGAACAGATTCAGTCCCGCACCGTAGATAAAGGCCGGTAGTCCCAGGTGTTGAATCACCCAACCGATCAGGGCAGAATCCAGATTGCTGAAATGAGTGGGAACCATAACTACTGTGCCCAACTTGGCCAAAGCCCTCAATTGATCGATCTCTCCGTTTATTTGAATTTTGTCTGGCAAGTCCAGTTCACGGCTCCACAACGATTTAATGCCCTTTAGCCGGGCGGCGTTTAACAATCGAGCGAACCCAAAAATGATCAAGGTACGGGCAAATCGGTAACGGGATTGTTTGAAGTTACCCGCAATCTCCTCTGCATACCGCGATACAATTTGCTCCAGCATCTGCTGAGCATTTTGCCGGGCCTCCTCAGAATTTTCCTGGGAAAGATGAACCAGTTGACCCTTGATCTTCCCCCAAAACTCCTCTTCATCCTCAGGGTCTACTTTCCAAGGATTCTGTCTCAAACGGTTCCTTTCCAAAAATAGGGTAAGTTCTAGCTCCTCGATCAAGGCTTGATGATCTTGAGTATGTTCCAAGATGCTGGCTACTGCCGATTGTACCACCGTGGACACAAAATCTTTGCGATTTTTTGCCAAACGCACGACCGGCCATTCTCTATGACCGGGCAGAATTGGAGGATAGTATTTAGGTTTTATTGCTGGAGGATCTTGAGACATGCTGGCATTCCATCAAACCCAAAGATAGGAAAATGTTAAACTTTCAAAAGTTAGCGGGGATTTAGTCGCTAAATTTCAGTGCTTGTTTGCCAATCAAGTCGTTATTGGCATTTCATTTATCTTTTCAATGGCATCCAGGTTGAGTGGTCCATAAATATGGGGGTAAAGTTCACCCGCACCCGTAGTGTCTTCATATTTAATTTCCACTGCTACTTTCAGGGGATCAATGGTCAGGAGCAAAATATCTTTTTTATCCTGAAAATACTTAAACAGCGTTCCTGGTATCTGATGGTGCTCGGAAGCGTGAATAAACGGATCGGGACCCGGCACTGCAAAGTGATTCTTTTTCTGAATTACTTTCCATTGACTTTTAGTGGTGAGGTGATAGATCATTTTCTCTTGACTCAAATCCAAGTGGCTATTGACGGGAAGGTGACGCAAAGTAAAGTCGACAAAAGCCTTTAGGTTGGCGCTCACGGATTTAATAGGGAAGTCACGTTGATGGGTGAACAAATCGATCGATAGTACATCATATCCTTGCCAGCCGAAGTACAGGGCAAATAGGCCGGATATTAGCAATACCAGAGTAGGGAAAGGGTCCAGGAAGTCCCGGTAGTAGGCCAAGGCGGTAAAAGGCACCATGATACCACCTGCTAGCAGGTAAAGCATGGGTTTACGGTGCTCGAAGTTCAAATTCTTGATTTGCGGGAGATCGAAGCCTTGTGCTTTCCCTTTTTCCACTATTACCAACCGCTTTTCTGTAAGCAATGCTTTATTTCTTTCGTCATCAACTGTTTCCAGATAACAAAAAGCGGTTATGACTTCGCTAGAATTCAAGAGGTTTTCTTTTCTACAAAACTAGACTAAAATAAGCTATGGGCTAGTTTTAGGCATAAAAAAAAAGCCCGAAGCGAACTTCGAGCCAATTGATTTATATATGGAGAATTAGTTTCTCTTGATACGTCGTCGGTGAACGGTGCCGTTAGGCTTCTTTACCGCGGCCCGCTTGGTGGTAGATCCATCCGGACGTTTTACCGCTTTTACTCTTTTCTTAGTGCCATCGGGCTTGTTTACGCCTGCAGCTCTTTTCTTAGTGCCATCAGGCTTGTTTACGCCTGCAGCTCTTTTCTTGGTGCCATCAGGCTTGTTTACCCCAGCAGCACGTTTCTTAGTACCATCGGCTTTGTTTACACCAACTGCTCTTTTCTTAGTACCGTCGGCCTTATTTACACCAGCAGCGCGATACTTGTCTCCATCGGCCTGATTCACCCCGGCAGCCCGGTATTTATCGCCATCGGCTTGGTTTACGCCAACCGCACGCTTCTTAGTACCATCGGCTTTGTTTACACCAGCCGCTCTTTTTTTAGTACCGTCGGCCTTGTTTACACCAGCAGCTCTATACTTATCGCCATCAGCGGTGTTTACACCAACCGCTCGTTTCACATCTCCGTCTGCTTCTTTTCGATTTACTATAACCTTTTGATTACCTTCTCCGTCTTTGGCAGATTTAATTACCGTTACGTTCCCCTGGTCATCCTTATAAACTTTCTTCTTTTTGGTGATATCGTTTTGTCCGAATGCCAGTGAAGCCGAAAGAAAAAATGCCATGGATGCACTTAAAAAATATGTTATATACCTTTTCATAATGAATTCTATTGTTGTTGTTCAGATATCCCTTGGATACCTAAAGGCCCTAAAGGTTTAATTTCCTGTGAAAAATTATTGAACTTGAACGGTTTCCGTGGGAATAGATTTATCTACAATTTGATTGGAAGACTCTGAATCACAGCTGTTTACATAACCTAGAAAAAATAATGCGGCCAGACATGCCAGCATTCCTTTTAGTAATCTCATTTAGAACTGATTATAATTTCACTTACCTGTCCACCTAACTAGAAATACAAAAATAAGCCCATTGAAAGGGGATTAAAATTGAAATTGGGGCCAAAAATTACAACAGAAAGGATTGAGGAGATACTTAAAATTACCACCCTGTGAGTAAGAACGCATTCTTAGGCCTGGCGGCAGGCTCATTGATGGTCTTTTCTACCATTGCTTGGCTACTGTCAACAAAAGTGGTGGGGATCTCCTTGTGGGTAAAGATTATGGGATACCAACCTTTTGGAATACAGCTCCTGGCAGGTGTGTTCTCGGGCTTGTTATGGGGTTATCTAGCCAAACAATTGGTCACCACCGCCTATTTCGAGCCTGTCAGTACCAAATTCAGGGATATTTTAGGCCCTATGCAGCTGAACTGGTGGGAGATCTGGATAATATCTCTTTGCGCGGGAATAGGCGAAGAGCTGTTGTTCCGGGGATCTGTACAACCGCTTTTAGGAGTTTGGCCCACCTCAATATTATTTGTGTTCCTTCACGGTTACCTGTCACCTTTTAACCTGCGTCTTTCCCTATACGGCATATTTATGGTGATAGTAATAGCGGTTTTGGGATATTTAGCGGATTTTATGGGTTTAGTGCCCGCCATGGCCGCTCATACCCTCATTGATGTGGTGCTATTACGTTATCTTACGGTCAGTTACCAGCCGGCTATTCGGGAAGATACTCCTGTGGAATAGGTAAGTCATCCCGTTCTGCAGTCCAGTAGATATTAACAATCCACCATCGATTGCCATCATTGATCAATTGAATACTGTTTATTCCACGGGCAAAAGGTTCGGGATCGCTGGCGGTCCGACGGCTTTCGTAAGTACTCCAAATGTGGGTCATACTCCCAAAATGCAGTTCCTTTCTGGCGATCTCCACCTCAAAAAACCCATTCTCCACCAGCCAGGACCCGGAGCGGTCTACGTAATCTTGAGGGGACATGTAACGGGTGCCAATGTTCTCTCCATCGAGCCCGCTGGGAATAAGTTGTGCTCCGGGCTTAAAAAGACTCAGAAACCGATTCCAGTCCCGGGCCTCACCTTTTTCACCGGAAATTACTCCGTAAAGAGCTTCAACAATACTATCCAGTGATTGGACATCTTCCTGATTCACCTCCACCATCTCTGGATCTTGGGCATGCAAGCAAATTGGGAGGAGTAAAAGGGTAAGCAGAACAGGGTAATGAAGGGTTTTCATAAATTATAGCGTTTAGAATTCTGTAAAGTCCGGAATTATGGCCCCGGTATATTACGGATTTTTACTAAATTCAAATCCCTTAACTCAAATTAAATGATGAAACTAAAGGTCAAAGGCTTTGTTGTATTCCTCTATATTTGCAGCCTCACGCTGCAGGCTCAGGAAGCGCGAATAGAGGTAACCCCTGAAAAATTGGTGATGCATGTAGATGAGACGGCTTCATTAAAAGCAGTTGTAGTGGATGGTTCCGGTCAAATCCAAAATGAACGTGCCGTGCGGTATTTTACCCGCAACTCACTTTCGGTGGATTCTGTGGGAGTGGTAACTGCTCACGAACCCGGAAATCACACGGTGATCGTAATTTCACCGGATGCTCAGGGCAATTTCTTGAGAAAAGACATACCTGTTGAAGTAAAATTTCCCCCCTTGGCTAAAGTTGAAATCGGGGAGATACCCCAGAGGTTGTATGCAGGAACTACCATACCTCTGAATATAAAGATCCTGGATGAGAAGGAATTTGAGAGGGAAGATGTAAAAGCTGTATTGAGCACTCCCCAATCCGATATTCTGGAATTCGACGACTACTACAACTTAACCGCTAAAAAACCTGGTAAAGGCACTTTGAAGGCTTCAGTGGAAGGAATTGAAACCTCTTTGCAGGTAGAGGTGGTAGCCAATCCTGTTGTACGGCTGGAGATAGCCTCCGACAAGCAGGAAGCGCGCACCGGAGATGTTTTTCACTTTAAGGCATCCGCGTTTGATAAAAAAGGTAAACCACTTAGCGATGTTCCTTTGCATTTTTCATTTGAGGGCAATTCTTATGACGTGAGCTCCAATGCTTCCGGGCTTATAAAGCAAGATGGCAGGTTTGTAGCGGACGAACCGGGTCTCTATGCGGTAGCCGTGGCTTCGGGTCCTCATGTGGCCCGTATGTCGGTTAACGTAATCCCTCGTAATGTCAAAAGGGAGATCGAGTTGGTGGGCAAAGGCCTGGTCAATGACAAACACACCTCCGATTTTTGGATTTGGCAAGGGATCGATGGACGGGACTACGGGGTAACCGGAACCTGGGGAGCTGATGGCACTGCTTACTTCTGGGATGTTACCGATCCTGCTAACATCTCCCTCATTGATAGCATTCAGGTAGATGCCCGCACGGTCAATGATGTTAAGGTTTCTGAAGATGGGACCATTTGTATCATCAGCCGTGAAGGTGCCAGCAATCGCAAGAACGGTATTGTGATCCTGGATGTGCGCAACCCCGGAGATGTGAATATCATCAGCACCTTTACTGAAAACCTCACTGGCGGCGTGCATAATTTGTTCATCTACAAAGATCACGTATACGCGCTTAGTGCCGGGCAAAAATATTATATCATCAATATTGAGGATCCCCAAAACCCCAGGATTGTCAGCAAGTTCGAATTGGAAACCCCCGGGCATGCCATCCACGACGTATGGGTGGAGGACGGTATTGCTTATTCCTCGAATTGGTCGGATGGCATTCAAATGGTTGATGTGGGTAACGGTATAGCCGGTGGTTCGCCTGAAAATCCCGTACAATTCGCCTCTTACAAATACCCCAGTGGGGCTCATCATGCCACACTTCCTTTCACCAGTCCTTCTACCGGAAAATTCTACGCGGTGATGGGGGATGAGATCTTCCCCTATGGATTGAATATGAATGGTCCCAATATTGCGGGTGGTTTCCTGCACTTTGTGGACTTTAGTGATTTGGATAACCCCGAAGAGATCGCCCGATTTGAAGTGCCCGGAGCAGGGAGTCATAACTATTGGATCGATGGCGAAACGCTCTACGTGGCCTTTTACAACGGAGGAGTAAGGGTAGTAGATATTAGTGGTGAGCTCATGGGTGATCTGTACAAACAAGGCCGGGAGATGGCCTTTATTATCCCCAGCGATCCGGAAGCATATATCGCCAACAGTCCATTTACCTGGGGGGCTCAACTATACAAAGGACATATATTTTACTCAGACTGGAACAGTGGCTTGTGGGCGGCCAAACTAAGCCCTCCCGCACCCACCGAAACTACCGTGGAAACCGACTAGTGCTATGAAGAAACTAACTCTGTTATTATTGATCACTGCCCTGTTATCCCTTTTTCAATTAAAGGCGCAGGACTATTATGTGTATGTAGCCGCAGAATCTGAGGATGAGGTATCCTTGGTGAAATTTGATGGCACGGAAGCTAAATCGGTATTGGATATACCGGTAGGAATTTGGCCTGCGGAGATCGAAGGGCCCCATGGTCTAACGGTAAGCCCTGATGGTAAATACTGGTATTTGACCCTGGCGCACGGAAATCCCTTTGGCACCATTTACAAGTTCAGCACGGAGACCAACCAGGTGGTGGGCCAAACTACCCTGGGGTTATTTCCCGCCACTATGCAGATATCTATAGCCACTGGGCTGCTCTACTGCGTGAATTTCAACCTACATGGCGACATGGTACCCAGTACGGTATCGGTAGTGGATCCGGAGACCATGACGGAGTTAAAGCGTATTACTACAGGAGCCATGCCTCATGGTTCTCGCATTAGCCCGGATGGCATGAAACATTACAGCGTGGCCATGATGAGTGGTGAATTATTTGAGATCGATGCCCTAAACCTCAATGTTAGCCGGGTTTTGGAACTGGATGATCAGGAGATGCATGCCGAAATGGATCATAGCAAAATGGATCATAGCAAGATGGATCATGACAAGATGGACCAGGACAAAACTGAGCACGCCAAGATGGACCACAGCAAAATGGACCACAGCAAAATGGCGGGCATGAAGCACAGCAAAATAAAGCCGACCTGGGTGATTCCACATCCTCAGCAAAAAAAGGTTTATGTAGCCGGAAATGGGACTGACGAGGTGCTGGAAGTTGATTTGGCCTCCTGGAAAGTGACCAATCGTTTTTCTACTGGTAAAGGCCCCTACAACGTGGAGGTCAGCCCGGATGGTAAGAAAATGGTGGTAACCTATAAATCGGAAGGCGCCACCGGCATTTGGGATTTGGAGACTGGCAAAGAGCTGGCAAAGATCCCCAATACCCGAAAAGTGTCTCATGGTATTGCTATTACACCCGACAGCAAATACGCTTTTGTTTCCGTAGAGGGAATAGGAGGGGAGCCAGGAGCCGTGGACGTGTTGGATCTACAAAATTTAACTAAAGTGGCCAGCGCCGATATAGGAAAACAAGCGGGAGGGATTGCTTTTTGGAAAATAGATCCCTAGTACTAGTCATCCTTCTGTTAGGGCTGGGCCTGGTTATTCAGGTATCCGGTCAGTCCAACTCCTTCAAATCAGTGGGGGTGGAAATTCAAGCATATCCAGCAGGAGCCATCTTTGGTATACGGAGTGACCTTTCATTCTCCAATCACCTAAGTGGGAATCTGCGCCTGGGTTATAATCTGGCCCGGCGCCGGGACCTGGGCGAGCACGATGATGAGCGGGGTGGTGGCTTAGGAGGATCATTAGGTGCCCGATATTTTTTCAAAGAGGATTTTCATGGATTCTTTTTGGGATTGCGCTGCGATCTGTGGCTTTTGGATATCGACTGGGTAACAGAGCGTCCCGGTGATGAAGACCTAACCGGCACTTCCGACATCACTGTACTGCAACCAATGGCAGAAGGGGGCTATACCTTCCTTTTGGGAGACGGCAACTGGACCATTACTCCTAAAATAAGTCTTGGATATGAGATCAATGTAAAAACCGGGGGTGAGGAAGTGGGAGAAGGGGCCATATCGCTCTTAGGGGTGTCCCTTAGCCGCAGATTTTAAGAACGGCACCATTCATCCAATGTAGCAGCCGTTATAAGAAAATTTTTAACCTATCTTCCATATTTTTCGTTCCTTTTAGGAGTTATACTATTATCCAACACCATTAAACTGGCAACACTCGAAACTACCAATGCCTAGACTACTACTAACTGTATTGTTGCTGTTGAGTAGTTCACTTATTTGGGGACAGCAATACAACTTCAGGACCTACTCCCTGGAAGAGGGCCTGCCTCAGTCTGAGGTGCGCACCTTGATACAGGACCAGCAAGGTAATATCTGGTTGGGAACTAATGGGGGAGGTCTGTGCCGATTCAACGGTAAGGAGTTTGAAATCTACACCAAGAAACAAGGACTCCCGGATAATTTAGTTGGCGCCCTCTATGAAGACAGTAAGGGCATTCTTTGGATAGCGACTTCTAAGGGGATATCATCCTACGACGGTATTTCATTCACTCATTACTCCGACGATAAAGGGGTTCAGGACGGTCAGTATTTTTGGATCAAAGAGGACGCCTCAGGACGCATCTGGGTGCTGGGACTGGAAAATCAAGGAAATCGCGCCATACTTTATCTGGAAGGGGACCATTTTGTAGATTTTACCAAGGACCACCCGGAATTAAGTGAGGACAACTTTATTTTCTGGGTTTTCCAGGACAAGCAGAAGAACTTTCAGATCATCACCCGTAAGGGCTTGTTTCAATATAATGGTAAGTCTCTGGATCGCTCTTATCTGCGGGACTTGCTTCCTGCTGACCAGTTGATCTTTCCCTTCTTGGAGGACCAGCAAGGAAATCTCTGGCTGGCTGCAGGTGTATTTCCAAACATCGACGACCTCTACAAACTCAAGAGCGGTACCCTGACCAAGGTGGATCTACCGGAAGGGATTACACCTACCCGCATAAATTTTGCCTTGGAAGACACCAACGGAAATTTATGGATGTCGGTCTTTGGTACTGGCATACTGAAATCGTCACCCGATCCGCAAGGACCTTCTGCGTTTCAGCTGTTTACCCGCAACAACGGTCTACCCATTAATATGATCAATAATATTTTGGAAGATCGTGAAGGTAACATATGGTTCGGGTCCAACGGAGGTGGTTTGATCAAGTACAGCAATGACAAATTTGTGGCTCTGAATGTGGAAGACGGGTTGTCCTCCGAGATCATAAGAGCGATTTCTCAGGACAGTAATGGTGACTATTGGTTTGGAACTACCGGCGGTGCGGTCATCAAATTCGACGGCACCACCATTGAAAATGTGATCCGTGAAGAGGATTCACCTGTGGGATTCGTACGAAAGTTCCTAGAGCTGGATAACGGAAAACTGCTCATCGCAACCTTCAATGGACTGTGGGAATACGACGGCAAGGATTTCGATAAAGTGAACCAGCGATATGGACTAGCGGAGAACGATATGGTTGCGGATGTCATTTTCGATGGCAATGAATTACTGATCAGTGTTTTTGGTAAAGGAGTTGCTCGCTACGACGGCAGGGAAACCACTTTTATTACAGTGGAGTCCGACAGCATTGCCACCAATAACATCACCCACCTGATGAAGGACTCTCAGGGCAATATTTGGATGGCGTCCAACCTTATGGGTGTGTCCAAGTACCAGGGCGACCCCCTGGAGCATCTGGAGCCGGAAGGTGAATCTCCGGGATCAAGAGTAGAACGATACAATTCCAAGAATGGCCTCAATAATGATTACATCCTGCAAATTGCCGAGGACAAAAACGGCAGTTTGTGGTTTGCCAGTTATGGCGGAGGATTAAATATTTTCGATGGCAAGGAATTTACTTACCTGGATACCGAAAAGGGATTAACATCGGACAATATCTATTCTGTGGTGGCCGACAACGATGGCAATATATGGGCGGGAACCCAGAATGGGGTGGATAAAATTGTGCTGGACGATCAGGGGCAAATCGAAAGCATTACCAATTACGATAAATACGACGGTTTTACGGGAATCGAGGCCAATGGCATGGCCAATTTTAAGGACGACGAAGGCAATTTATGGTTTGGTACTATAAAGGGTGTGATGCGCCATAAACCGTCAGCCGATGAAGTAAATCCTATAGCTCCAGTTACCAACATTACTAAATTACGTTTGTTCTTCAAAGAAGTGGATTGGCAGGATGAAACTTATCAGGAGTACCTGGGGAATGTAGCCGCCTGGTATCAAATGCCTCAAGAACTTAAGCTGCCACATGACCTGAATCACCTTTCATTTGAATTTGAGGCCTTAAGCTTCCAGGTGCCTGAAAAGGTGAAGTACCAGTGGAAATTGGATGGACTGGACAAAGATTGGACTCCAGAATCATCCAAAACAGAAGCGGTGTATCCCAACCTGCCTCCGGGTGATTACACTTTCCTGGTAAAAGCGAGTAACAATGATGGGGTATGGAATGAAGCCCCAGCCAGCTTTTCCTTTACGGTTAGTTCTCCATGGTGGGCTACCTGGTGGTTCAGGGTGACCATGATGGCCTTGGTTATGGGTATGGCCTATCTGTTTTACAAATGGCGGGTTACCAGTATTAAGGAAAAACGGGATGAACTGGAGCGGTTGGTAAAGGTCAAAACCAAAGAGGTGGTCCACCAAAAGAACGAAATCCTAAATCAGTCCAAGAAACTGGAAGAATCATATGAGAACTTAGAGATGCTGAGTGAAGTTGGTAAAAATATAACTGCCAATCTCAGCGTAAGCAAGCTGATCGATACCGTTTATCAGAATGTGAATAACCTCATGGATGCTAACATATTCTGGATCGGTATACTGAATAAAGAGGCTCAAAGGATTGAATTCTCCGGAGCGGTGGAAGACGGTAAAAAGCTGCCCTCATTTTATTTTGATCTGCAGGACGACAATCGCCTGGCGGTATGGTGTTTAAAAAATAACCAGGAGGTATTTATCAATAATTACCCAGAGGAATATCAAAAATATGCCAAAAGAAAAACCTCGGTATTGGCAGGAAAACCCACCTTATCCATTATCTATGTGCCCTTGATCTCTCAGGGTGAGCCCATCGGGGTGCTTTCCGTGCAGAGCTTTGAATCTTACGCCTACGACGATCATCATTTGAGTTTGATCCGCAATATTGCTGTGCATACCAAAATAGCTTTGGAAAACGCTTCGGCCTATGAGAAAATCTCCGAACAATCTCAATACCTTCAGGAGCAAAAGAGCCAGATTGAGTACAAGAACCAAGAATTACTGGAGCTAAACAAAGAGAAGAATCACCTGATCGGTATCGTGGCTCATGACCTGCGTAATCCCCTGACCTCGGCCCTGACTATAGGTGGAATATTGAAGTCGGAGGACCTGTCGGAAGAGCAAAAGGAATATACGGAGCATATGCTAAGCGCTATGGACCGCATGAATGATATGGTCAATCGCATCTTGGACATAAAGGCTATTGAGAGCAAAACCCTGGATCTGCAAATGGAAAAAACCCATCTGCCTGAGGTTTTGGGTGAAGTTCAGTACATTTTTAAAGAGGCCCTGGCCAATAAAAAATTGGAATTTTCCGTAGATGTGGAGCACCCCGATCCTTACGCTCTGGTGGATCGCAACTACCTGACCCAGATATTTGAGAATCTGATCTCCAATGCCATCAAATTCTCACCCCCCCAAAGGAAAATTGCCGTTTCTTTTCAGGAGAAAAACGGACACGTCATAACCGCTATTAAGGACCAGGGACCCGGGCTTAGCGACGACGATATGAAGCTATTGTTTCAAAAGTATCAGAAGCTTAGCGCCCGGCCTACCGCCGGAGAGCAATCCACGGGTCTAGGTCTTTCAATTGTGAAAAAATATGTTGAAGCCATGCGGGGATCGGTATGGTGTGAAAGCGAAAACGGTGAAGGAGCTGTTTTCAAAGTTCAGTTTGAGCAGTATCACAGTTAGATCTTAGCGGTACTCAAAAATGAACAGGCCATTATCCATGTCGCTGACGAAGATGTTGCCGGATGGGCTAAAGGGATAGACTCCAAAAGCACCTACAAATCCATTACCAATACCGTTTCCACCATTGATATTGGTTTGAAACTGATCCAGCAGCACCGGCTGGGCCGGGTCGGAAACATCGAATATCTTAAAGCCAGCACCATAGTAAGACACGTAGGCCAAGTCCCCTTGAATATACAAATTATGCACCCTGGCAGTATTATCGCTGATATCACCAACCCTTTGGGGATTGGAAGGATCGCTAATATCCCAGATGGTTACATCAGGCAGGGGGTCGGGTGCTCCCTCATCGCATATGAATAGATAGTTATCGTCGTCGCTCACCCATCCGCTATGATGGAAGGTGTCCTGGTTACGTACTTCTCCCAATAGCTGAGGACTACTTGGGTCCGCCACATCGTAAATATAAGTAGCATCAGACCCGTGAAAGTCATACATACGTCCGCGAATGACCGCAACGTCGTGGGCCCCTCCTATGTTAGTATCTTCCCAAACTAACTGAGGGCTTTTGGGGTTGGTGGAAAGATCGAAGATGCGCAAACCGGGTTCGAATTCGAAGCTTACATATAGGAAATTACCCTCCACCCAACAATTGTGGGCGGGCTGAAATGCTCCCACCACTACCGGCTGACTGGGATCGCTGATATCTATGATGCGGCTTGAGTCGTCGGATGCAGAGGGGAAGTCACTATTGGTTACATAAAGGTACTGATCCTTGTTCTTGACGTCAAAGCCGATGACTTCATCAAAAGTGGTAATTACCGAGGGATTGGACGGGTCAGTTACCTCGACAATAGTGATATTGCCATCCCTGAGATCGGAAAAATCGCCCATGATGGCATATTCCCGTCCATTGCCATCCCGATACCCCCAAACATCAGTACCTAAATTTCCGGGTATAGCGGTTTGAGATAGCAAGATGATTTCCGGGATCCTGGGTTCATCATCGGAACTGCAACTAGCCGTCAGTCCCAGGGTCACCAGTAAAAACCAAAACCATTTGCTGATCATACCACCTTATTCTGTGTGATCAACAAACTAAGAAAAATTATGATTCAAAAGACTACCACTCATCCAGGAATTCCTCGATGGCGTCGAGCTTGCTACGGCTAAAGGCTCCGGAGGTGCTGTGCACGACATTGCCATCTTCGTCCAACACAAAGAAATACGGAGTGTCTTTGCGATCCAGTTTCAGTGCCTGCTTAAAGGATTTGATCTCTCCCTTGTAAAAAAGCAAGTGCGGCTCCAATTCGGGATCGGCATTTTCCCTCATTTTTTTCTTTACAGACCCTACGGCGGCCTTATTTACACCGGCGAACATGGCTATAAAGAAGATGTTCACGTCGTAATCCGCATCGAAGAGAGAGGGTTTCGAAGACTTCTGGATAAAAGTTTGATAAACGGGATTGAACCAGGTGATCAGTTCGTCTTCCGATTTTTTGGAGTACGCCATTCCGATCAGCGTGTATTTCCCTTTAGTATCCTGAGGGATGTTAATAGTTTCATTATCCAGGTTAGACAGCTCCATTTGCGGGAACGAAACCTTCATTTGACCATATAAAGTACTGGAAGTCAGTAGTGATACGGCTATTAAAAAATTTACTGCAGTTTTCATAAAAAGTAAAGTTTATACTCACTAACGAAAGCAGTTCAAATTTAATGCCTAAAATTCAGTTAAACTTAACGATTGCCTCTAGTAGGTACGTTTTGTAAGATAAATTGTGTTTTTGCAATATTCTGGTAATTGACCGTCAACCATTTTTGATTTAATTTTGTTGTGCCAAGGAAATGCTGATGAAATGCAGATGTTATGATAAAATACTCCTTGATCCTTTGTTTACTGGTAGTTATGTGGTCATGCGACAGCAGTGATCCCGGCGAGAATATTTTTACCGGGGTAAGCACCACCTATAACCTTACCAATGTGGACGCCCAATATAACGGAGGGGGTACGGTAATTTTCCGGGAACGCACCGACCTATCTGTAACCATAGAGATTGCCATGCAACCTACCGGTTCTGGCGGTACCCATCCCGCTCACCTGCACCACGGCACCTTCGATATACCCGATGCTGAAATGGCCGCCATGCTAACACCCGTGGATGCCGCTACCGGCCAAAGCGTAACCACCATTAGTCAGCTGCTGGACGGCACTACAGTTACATATCAGCAGCTTATGGATTTTGACGGTAGTATTAAGATCCATTTGGACGATGGCGCTAACAAGGCGGTGGTGTTAGCGGCAGTAAACATTGGGATCAACGCGGGTATAAACAGCGAGAAGATTGCCGTCTGTTCCAGTGATCAAGAATCCATCTAGGTTTACTTTCAACTGGCAATAGGAGCTCCCAAAAGTTTATCGGGAATTCCGAATGCATCTACCAATGGGCCCGCCTGCTGGCGTACCTCCGCACACAATACCGTTAGCTCTTTACGTATAGCTTTGCTTTTGGAAGCTTCGAAGTATCCATTTTCCAGATACCAGCCTTTATGCTGGTGCAATAAGTTCAGGGCAAACAGTTGACAAAGTTGCCGCAACGGTTGTTGCAGATCTATTTCCGTCACCCCGTCTATGGTCTGCAGAAACTGCTCTAATATTACTCTTTCAATATAGGCGTGTGCCAACTGTACCAGATGATTTTGACACTCATTGAACGCTTGAAAGCTGTTCATTCCCTTGTCGATGCGGTGTTTTAATCGTTGAGCAGCACGTTTCAAAAGATGTTGTTCACGGTATTGAAAGGCGGATAGGTGAAATTCACTATCCCGGATATGCTCAGGGGATGACTTGCGGGTGATGATAGGATTCATTTCCACCAAGCTGGTGGCGGCCTGGTTGGCGATGTACTTGACTAGACCCAGAAATTTAATGTCGTGAAATTCTTGTTTGAATTCTGCCAGCCGTGATTTTGCTACCAGCTGCATCAGTACTGTATTGTCTCCTTCGAATGTGGAATAGATCTCAGTGTCGGCCTTTAATTCACCCAACCGGTTTTCCCACAGGTAACCTATGCCTCCGCAAGCTTCCCGGCATACTTGCAGTGTATGGGTGGTATTCCAGGTGCTGTAGGCTTTAAGTCCGGCCGCCAGGGCTTCGATCTCCCGGCCTTCCTGGCGACGAAAGTGCAAGTAGCGGTGAGTCAGGTGTTTGAGGGCAAAATCCAAGGCGTAAGCATTGGCCAGTAAGGGCATCAGGCGAC